>Ga0136622_10000001_pt1 | contig 93618 bp, 86 predicted proteins | sample AntDrymUQ4482106_2_FD_104803 | JGI IMG/M metagenome (GOLD analysis project Ga0136622, IMG submission 104803) | Polar desert sand microbial communities from Dry Valleys, Antarctica - metaG UQ448 (21.06) | ecosystem: Environmental > Terrestrial > Soil > Desert | place: Antarctica: Dry Valley...
AGCCTTCGAGCGGGAGCTGACCGGGCGCGGGTATCGGCCGTTGCTAGAGATCAGGCCGGCGGCGTTGGGCAACACCGCCGGGATCGTCGGCGCCGGCGACCTGGCCCGCCACCCCTGACGGCCCGGGGCGGCCCGGGAGAACGGATCTTCCGACCGCTTGGTTGTCTGGGCAACCCTGGTGTCGGAAGATCCGTCCGGCGGCGGCCTCGGCCGCGGTCAGGAGGGGGAGTCGCGAGGCACCACATGCGCGACGACCAGCTGGGGACCGTCCCGGTTGACCACCGCGGTGGCGATGACGGTGACGGGCAGCGTACGGCCGTCGCGAGTGACCAAGCGCTTGTCGAGTGTGTGCGACTTGGCGGTCTGCCGGATCAGGGCGTCGACATTGTCGGCGTCGACGGCTCGATCGCCGGGGTGCGTCCACGACGCCATCGTGCTACCGAGCAGCCGCTCGGGGGTCGAGTCCAGCATCTCGGCCAGGGCCGAGTTGACCTGGATGAGGGTGCCGTCGAGGCGGGACACCGCCATGCCGACCGGCGACTCCTCGAACGACAGCCGGAACAGCTCCTGCTGATGCTCGATAGACGCCGCCGCCTCGGTGGCCGCGGTCACGTCGCGGCACAGCCACAACGTCTCGCCGTCGCCGTCGTGGATCCGGTCGCTGCGGGCGAAGATCTCCCAGGTACGCCAGCCGCTGCGGCGCCCGCCCTGGACACGGACCGTGACGTGTCCGCCGCGGCGCAGCAGCGCCCGGTCGGCGGGGTGGACGAAGCGGGCCACAGACCGACCGACCAGCCCGACCGCCGCGACCCCGAGCTGCTCGCTCGCGGTCGGTGAGGCGTAGAGGATGACGTCTGCGCCGTCGGTGACCACGACGATGTCCTCCGCCGCGCCAAGGGGGAGCATCGGCGGAGCGCTCAGGTCCATCCGCGGTCGAGGCCAGCGCGAACACGGCAGCTGTCCCGAGGGTTCCACCGGTAGGGGGCGTCCGAACGTCCACCCCTGGGCGTACTCCACCCCTAAAGCGGTCAGCTGCCGGGCCTGCTCCATCGTCTCCACCCCCTCCGCGCACACCGTGAGCCCGAGGGCGTGGGCGGCGTCGGTGAGCATCCGTACCAGGACGGCGTCGCGCGGCTGCTCGGTCACGCGGTCGACGAACGACTTGTCCACCTTCAGCGCGTCCACCGGCAGCTCGCGCAGCAGAGTCAGCGACGAGCTGCCGGTACCGAAGTCGTCCAGGGCGATGTGGACACCGTGCGTACGCAGCGAGTACAGCACGCCGGCCGTCCAGCCGGGGTCGCGGACGATTGCGGACTCGGTGATCTCCAGCGCCAGCGCCGGTCCCTCGAGGTGATGCCTGGCCAAGGTGTCGATGACCATGTCGGTGAAGTCGGGCTCGTCGAGCTGACGGGCCGACACGTTGACGGACACCCCTACGGCCTGCCCGCCCTGCCGCCAGCCCGCGGCCAGCCCACAGGAGCGGTCGAGGATCTGTCGGCCGAGCTCGACGATGAGTCCGCTGCGGTCCGCGGCGGGGATGAACTCGTCCGGCGGCACCCAGCTGCCGTCTACGCGCTGCCAGCGCGCTAGAGCCTCGACCTCCATCAGGGCGGCGTCGGGGAGCGAGACGATCGGCTGCAGGTGTACGTCGACACGACCCGCCGCGGTCGCCTCGCGCAGATCCGCATCCACCCAGACACTCTGCGGGACTCGGCCACGTGGCGGCAACAGGTTCGCCCGTCGCCGTCGGTGCGGGTCTGTGAGAATGTCGGGGTGCCGCTATTGGAACGGCTCTCGATCGGGATCGACATCGGGGGCACCGCCGTCAAGGCCGGAGTGGTCGACCCCGACGGGAATGTCGTCGAGCGGACCTTTCGCGAGACCCCCAGCACCAGCCCTACCGAGGTCGAGGACACCATCGCCGACGTGGTGCATGAGCTGCGGTCGCTCCGGGACGTGGTCGGGGTCGGCATCGGGGCCGCCGGCTTCGTCGACATCACCCGTTCGACGGTGCTGTTCGCGCCGCACCTGGCCTGGCGGAACGAGCCGCTGCGCGATGCCGTGCAGCGGCGGATCGGGCTCGCGGTGGTGGTGGAGAACGACGCGAACGCCGCCGCTTGGGCGGAGTTCCGATTCGGATCCGCACAGCGTGAGGAGGATCTCGTCTGCATCACGCTGGGGACAGGCATCGGCGGGGCGATGATGTTCGGCGGCGTCCTCTACCGCGGACGCCACGGCATGGCCGGCGAGTTCGGCCATATGCAGGTGGTGCCGGGCGGGCACCGGTGTGAGTGCGGCAACCGAGGCTGCTGGGAGCAGTACGCCAGCGGGAACGCCCTGGTGCGCGAGGCGCGCGAGCTGGCGTACAAGGGCTCGCCGATGGCGCAGCCGATGCTCGACGCCATCGGGGTGGCGCCAGCCGAGATCACGGGACGGTTGGTGTCGGAGGCGGCCCGCGGCGGCGACCCCGCCGCGCAGGAGCTGCTGGCCGATGTCGGGAACTGGCTGGGTGTGGGCATTGCCGGATTGGCAGCCGCGTTGGACACCGGCCTGTTCGTCGTCGGCGGCGGAGTGTCGGAGGCGGGCGAGCTGCTGCTCGGTCCGGCCCGCGAGTCGTACCGGAGGACACTGACCGGCCGCGGGTTCCGGTCCGAGGCGCGGATCGTCAAGGCGCACCTCGGTAACGACGCCGGCCTGGTCGGGGCGGCCGACCTGGCCCGATCGCGGCGGTCCCGATCCAGCGCCCGCCGCGCCTCCCGCACTGCGCGCCGTTCCTGGGGCGACGGCACCGCGGTGGCCCGACTCAGCCAGCGCTGGGCCGAGTAGAGACGAATCTCGGGCACTGGGGTCGTCCCGGGCGCACTGATGTCTCGACACCGGTGTCGGCTGCCGCCCTCAACGGTCGACCAGAGTGAGCTCGAAGGTGTACCGCTCGGGGCGATAGGTGTGGTCGCCGTACTCGATCGCGCGGCCTTCGTCGTCGAATGCCACCCGCTGCATGGTGAGCAATGGGCCCCCCCGGCGTTCGCAGAGCAGCCGGGCCTCGCGCGAATCGGCGCGGCGCGCGCCGATTCGCTGGTGGGCGACCCGGAGCAGCACGCCGGCGCGGCGCAGCCCCTCGTAGAGCCCCCGGTGCTCCAGGTCGGCCGCCCGCAGGTCGACGACGTCGGCGGGGAGGTAGTTGCGCAGCAAGGCGAGTGGCTCGTCGCCCACCAGGCGCAGCCGCTCCAGCGACCAGACCGGCGTGCCCATGGGCAGCGACAGCTCCCGCGCCACGTCGTCGTGCGCCTCGATGATCTCGCACCCGAGCACATCGGTGTGCGGCCGCTGGCCCGACCGGACGAGGTCATCGAAAAGGCTGCTGAGCTCGACCGGCCGCCGGATCTGGCTGCCTACCACCTGGGTACCCACCCCGCGCTTGCGCACCACCATCCCCTTGTCGACCAGCATCTGGATGGCCTGCCGCAGCGTCGGGCGCGACAGGCCGAGGGCCTGCGCGAGGTCGACCTCGTTGCTGATGCGGTCACCGGCAACCAGGGCACCGTCAGTGATGGCCCTTTCCAGCTGCTCGGCGACCTGAAAGTACAGCGGCACCGGGCTCGACCTGTCGAGGGTGATGATCGGCGGCACCGACATACCGACCAGGGTTCAGTCCTCACCTCAGTACGTCAATATGTCAGGACAAAGTCTTGACACGTCCCCCCTCGCGTCGAAAGACTCCCTCTCGGAGACCCCAGCACTGGCACGGAGCGAGGTGGCATGCGGATCGGGTTGGCAGGTGCTGGGCGCATGGGGAGGGTGCGTGCCGAGATGCTGGCGCGCCTGGGCACGGTGCAGTCCGTCGTGGTCACTGATGTAAACGTCGAACTCGCCGGGGAGCTGGCCGCCAGGACCGGGTTCGAGCACCTTCCCGACGTCGGCGAGCTGTTCGCCGCCGGCACCGGGCTCGACGCACTGATCGTCGCCACAGCCACCGATGCGCACCGCGACCTGGTCACCGCCGCCGTGGCCGCCGGCCTGCCCGTCTTCGTCGAGAAGCCCCTGGCCGTTGACCTCGCCGGCACCAAGGCAGTCGTCGATGCTCTAACCGGCAGCCCGACGCCGGTGCAGGTCGGCTTCCAGCGCAGGTTCGATCCCGGCTACGTGAGTGCCCGCGAGGCAGTCGGCTCTGGGCGGCTCGGCTGGCTGCACACGGTGCGCTCCAACACCTTCGACCCCGGGCCGCCGACACCTGAGTACGTCGCGAGCTCCGGCGGGTTGGCCCGCGATTGCGCAGTCCACGATTTCGACTCGATCCGGTGGGTCACCGGCCGCGAGGTCACCAGCGTCTACGCGATGGGTTCCAACCGGGGGGCCGCCCTGTTCGCCGAGCACGACGACGTCGACACCATGTCTGCCCTGCTCGCCCTTGATGACGGGACGCAGGCGCAGGTCGGCTGCACCCGCTACAACGCCGCCGGCTACGACGTGCGCCTCGAGGTCTTCGGCTCCGAGGGCTCGGTGGCAGCCGGTCTCGACGACAGCACACCGCTCACCTCGACGGAGGCCGGCGTCTCCTTTCCCGCCGGACCGGCCGCCACCGGCTTCCCCGAGCGGTTCGCAGCGGCGTACGAGGCGGAGACACGTGCTTTCGTGGAGCTTGTGCGCACCGGTGGGACGCCCGCCTGCACGCCCACCGATGCCCTGGAGGCGTTCTACGTCGCAGAGGCGGCCGACCGCTCACGTCGCGAGGGACGTCCGGTCGCCCTCGTCGAGGTCCGCGCATGAGGCTCGACCGAGTGGCCGCGGCCCCGATCTCGTGGGGCGTCTGCGAGGTGACAGGTTGGGGCAAGCAGCTGGAGCCGTCGCTCGTGCTTGAACAGATGCGCGACCTGGGCCTGACCGCCACCGAGTTCGGCCCGGTCGGCTTCCTACCTGCCGAACCGTCCGCCAAGGCGGCGCTGCTCGAGTCGTACGGCCTGCGAGCGGTCGGAGGCTTTCTGCCCGTGCTCCTGCACGAGGCGGCGCACGACCCGCTCCCGGTGGTGGACGCCTACATCGACGGCTGCCTGGCGGCGGGCGCTGAGGTCGTCGTGCTCGCGGCGCACAGTGGTGGCAACGGATACGACTCGCGCCCGCTGCTCGACGATGCCCGGTGGAAGACCCTGCTGGCCGCACTCGACAAGGTCTTCGAACACGCCGGCTCGCGGGGAGTCGTGGCCACGCTGCACCCCCACGTCGGAACCGTGGTCGAGTCAGCTGAGGACGTCCGACGGGTGCTCGAGAGGTCGTCGATCGGACTCTGCCTGGACACCGGTCACCTGCTGGTCGGCGGCACCGACCCGCTCGCGCTCGCCCAGGAGCACGCCGACCGCGTCGCCCACGTCCATCTCAAGGACGTGGACGCCACCTTGTCCGACCGGGTGCTCGCAGGCGATCTGGCGTTCGGCGCGGCGGTTGCGCAGCGCCTGTTTCGGCCGTTCGGGACTGGTGACGTTGACATCGCCGCCATTGTCGGCACGCTGGAAACCGCGGGCTATGACGGCTGGTACGTGCTGGAGCAGGACGTGATGCTGGCCGATCGTGATGTCGACAAACCGCGGGCCGACGTCGCCACCTGCCTTGACTACCTCAAGGGCGTCCCGGCATGACATCGGACACCCGTCCGTACGAAGTGCTGACCATGGGACGCGTCGGCGTCGACCTCTACCCGCACGACACGGGGGTGGGGCTGGAGGACGTAGAGTCCTTCGGCAAGTACCTCGGCGGCAGTGCCACCAACGTCGCCGTCGCCGCCGCCAGGCACGGACGCCGGACGGCTCTCGTCACGCGGGTGGGAGACGACCCGTTCGGTCGGTTCGTGCACCGCGCGCTTCGCGGCTTCGGCGTCGACGACCGGTTCGTCACCTCCGCCCCTGACCTGCCGACTCCGGTCACGTTCTGCGAGATCTTCCCGCCGGACGACTTCCCGCTCTACTTCTACGGCCGGCGACCGGCGCCAGACCTGATGCTGCGCGCGGGGGAGCTGGACCATGGTCCCGTTCGGGACGCCATTCGGGAGGCGGACGTGTTCTGGGTCACCGGCACCGGGTTGTCGGTCGAGCCCAGCCGCGCGGCGACACTCGCCGCGCTGGAGCTGCGTGGCCGCCGCGGGATCACCGTCTTCGACCTCGACTACCGGCCGATGTTCTGGGCCTCGCGCGAGGAGGCTCATCACGCGTACGCGGCTGCGCTGCCGCACGTGAGCGTGGCGGTCGGCAACCTCGACGAGTGCGAGACAGCGGTGGGGGAGCGGGAGCCGGACGCCGCCGCCAAGGCGCTGCGCGCGGCCGGCGTCGACCTGGCTGTCGTCAAGCAGGGCCCGGCGGGTGTCCGGGGCGACAACGTCGACGGCTGCGTCAGCGTGCCTCCCTTCTCGGTCGACGTCGTCAACGGGCTCGGAGCCGGCGATGCGTTCGGTGGCGCGCTGTGTCACGGTCTGCTCGCCGGGTGGGCGCTCGAGCGGGTGCTGAGGTTCGCTAACGTCGCCGGCGCAGTCGTCGCTTCGCGGCTCGCGTGCGCCGACGCCATGCCCACCACCGCCGAGGTGGAGGCGCTGACATGACCACCGAGCCGCGGACCGCGCTGCGCATCGACGACCTGCTGGCCACCCGGGTCCGCGAGCCGGGCCGGGTGGGGGCCAAGGCCGCTGCCCGCCAACAGCCCGCCGGACTTGTCGGCGAGACCGGGCGGTTGCTGCTGGTGGCAGCCGACCACCCCGCGCGGGGCGCCCTGCGTGCGGGCGCCCGCCCGACGGCGATGGCCGACCGCGTGTCGCTGCTCGACCGGCTCTGCGTCGCCCTGGCCCGCCCCGGAGTCGACGGCGTCCTCGGCACCGCCGACGTGGTCGAGGACCTGCTGCTGCTGGGAGCCCTCGAGGGCAAGGTCGTCATCGGCTCGATGAACCGGGGCGGCCTGGCCGGGACGGTCTTCGAGATCGACGACCGGTTCACCGGTTACACCGCCGACGCCATAGCCGGCGCCGGTCTGCAGGGTGGCAAGATGCTGCTGCGCATCGACCCGCACGATCCCGCCACCGCACCGACGCTGCGGGCCTGCGCCGAAGCGGTGGACGCGCTGGCCGCGCGCGGGCTGATGGCCATGGTGGAGCCGTTCATCTGCGAACGGGTCGATGGGCGGGTGCGCAACCGGCTCGACGCCGAGGACGTCGTACGGTCCGCGACGGTCGCGGCCGGGCTCGGTGGCACCTCGGCCCACACCTGGCTGAAGCTGCCCGTCGTGCCGGACATGGACCAGGTGCTGGGTGCGACCACACTGCCCGTCGTGCTGCTCGGCGGTGAGGTCGCCGACGACCAGGGTGCGCAGCGGGAGACGTGGCGCAAGGCGCTGGCGCTGCCGACCGCCGCCGGCATGGTGGTGGGCCGCTCGCTGCTGTACCCGCCGGACGACAACGTGGCCGGCGCGGTCGACGCCGTGGTGGAGCTGATGGCATGACGCTGACCGCGAGCGATCTGCACCTGCCGTACGGATCCGCTGCCGCCGACCCGTACGGCGTCGACGTCGACCCGGGCCGCGCCGGCTGGACGTACTCGGGTCTGCGGATCCTCGATCTGGCCGCGGACGGTACCGCCGGCCTACACACCGGCGACAGCGAGGTGCTCGTGGTGCCGCTCGCCGGCGGCTGCACCGTCGCGGTCGACGGCGAGCCGTACGAGCTGCAGGGCCGGAGCAGCGTGTTCGCCGGCGTCACCGACAGTCTGTATGTGCCGCGCGACGCTGAGGTCCTGGTGCACAGCGCCGGTGGGGGTCGCATCGCCCTTGCCAGCGCGGTGTGCGAGCGGGCCCGACCGGTCGCGTACCTGCCGGCGAGCGACGTGCCGCTGGAGCTGCGTGGTGCCGGACACTCGAGTCGCCAGGTGCACAACCTCGGCACCCCGGACGTGCTGGACGCCGAGCGGCTGATCGTGTGCGAGGTGCTGACCCCGTCCGGCAACTGGTCGAGCTGGCCGCCGCACAAGCACGACGAGGACCGCGAGGGCGAGAGCGCGCTGGAGGAGATCTACTACTTCGAGGTCGCCGGCGGCCCTGGGGGTGAGGGTGTCGCCTACCAGCGGGTGTACGGCCACGCGTCGGCGGACATCGACGTGCTGGCGGAGGTTCGCGGCGGCGACGTCGTGCTCGTCCCGTTCGGGTGGCACGGACCGTCGATGGCCGCCGACGGGTACCACCTGTACTACCTCAACGTCATGGCCGGGCCGGGGGAGCGGGTCTGGAACATCTGCGACGACCCCGACCATGCGTGGGTCCGCGGCACGTGGGATGCGCAGCTCGTCGATCCCCGCCTCCCCCTGGGCAGCTCCCGCACCGCTGAGAGTGACGTTTCTGCTGCAGCACCTCGGCGTGTCGCAGCAGAAACGTCACTCTCAGCGGAGCGGGCGGATGGGGCGGAGCAGGCGGACGGGGGGCCGTCGTGAGTGGGACGGTCCGGCTGACGGTGGCGCAGGCCCTGGTGCGCTTCCTGCCCCAGCAGTGGACCGAGCGCGACGGGGTCGAGCACCGCCTGATCGAGGGCTGCTTCGGCATCTTCGGGCACGGCAACCTGGCCGGGCTCGGGCAGGCGCTGCTGCAGGCCGAGCTGGACACACCCGGCGACCTGCGCTACCTACAGGGCCGCAACGAACAAGGCATGGTGCACGCGGCCAGCGCCTATGCCCGCATGCGCAACCGGCTGTCGACGCTGGCGATCACCGCCTCGGTCGGGCCTGGCGCCACCAACATGCTCACCGGTGCCGCGCTGGCCACCATCAACCGGTTGCCGGTGCTGCTGCTGCCCGGCGACATCTTCGCCACCCGGGTGTCGTCCCCCGTGCTACAGGAGCTGGAGAGTCCCGCCGGGTACGACGTGTCGGTCAACGACGCCTTCCGTCCGCTGTCCCGGTTCTTCGACCGGGTGTGGCGCCCCGAGCAGCTGCCGGCCGCGCTGCTCGGCGCCTCCCGGGTGCTGGCCGACCCGGTCGAGACCGGCGCCGTCACGATCGCGCTGCCCCAGGACGTGCAGACGGAGGCACATGACTGGCCGCTCGAGCTGTTCGAGCCGCGCACCTGGCACGTGCCGCGACCTGCTCCTGAGCCTCGGGTGCTGGCCCAGGCGGTGGCTTCGATCCGAGGCGCCACCCGCCCTGTCCTCATCTGTGGCGGTGGCACGATCTACTCGGAGGGGACCGACGCGTTGCGCGCGTTCACCGAAGCCACCGGGATACCGGTCGCCGAGACCCAGGCGGGCAAGGGCTCGCTCCCGTACGACCATCCCGGCTCGCTCGGAGCAGTCGGTAGCACCGGGTCCACCGCGGCGAACCGGACCGTCGCCGAGGCCGACCTCGTGATCGGTGTCGGCACCCGGTACAGCGACTTCACCACCGCCTCGCGCAGCGCTTTCGCCAACCCCGAAGTGCGTTTCGTGAACCTGAACATCGCCGGGCTGGATGCGGTCAAGCAAGCCGGCGTGCCGCTGGTCGCCGATGCGCGCGAGGGGCTGCTGGCGCTGGCCGCGGCGCTGGACGGCTGGCAGGTGGAGCCTGGCTACCGGGAGCAGACCGCGATCCGCGCCCGCGAGTGGGACGAGACGGTGCAGCGCTCGCACGACCTGGGTCACCAGCCGCTGCCCGCGCAGTCCGAGGTGATCGGCGTGGTCAACGACGTCTCCGCGCCGCGCGACGTCGTGGTCTGCGCTGCCGGCTCCATGCCCGGCGACCTGCACAAGCTGTGGCGCACCCGCGACCCGAAGGGCTACCACGTCGAGTACGGCTACTCCTGCATGGGCTACGAGATCGCCGGTGGCCTGGGTGTGGCGTTGGCGTGCCCCGAACGGGACGTGTTCGTCATGGTCGGCGACGGCTCGTACCTGATGATGGCTCAGGAGCTCGTCACCGCCGTCGCCGAGCGCGTCAAGCTCGTCGTCGTGCTGGTGCAGAATCACGGGTTCGCCTCGATCGGAGCGCTGTCGGACCAGGTGGGCGCGCAGCGGTTCGGGACGCGGTACCGCTTTCGGGGTACGGACAGCGGTCGCCTGGACGGGGAGATCCTCCCGGTCGACCTGGCCGCCAACGCCGAGAGCCTGGGCGTGCGGGTGCTGCGCGCGACGACGATAGACCACCTGCGTACGGCGCTGCGGGAGGCGAAGGCGCACAGCGGCGGGCCGGTGCTGGTGCACGTGGAAACCGACCCGCTGGTGCCGGCACCCGACAGCGAGTCGTGGTGGGACGTCCCGGTGGCCGAGGTGTCCGATCTGGAAGCGACCCGCGACTCGCGAGTCCGGTATGAGCGTCACAAGGCCGCCCAACGGCATCATCTACGTCCACCAGCACCAGCTCTCGACGAAAGAGACCACTGACATGCGCACCATCGAGCACTGGATCGGCGGCTCGGCGACCGCCGGCGGCGGCGACCGGACCGGCGACGTCTTCGACCCGGCCCAGGGCAGGCCCCAGGCACAGGTCCGGATGGGCACGCGGGATGACGTGGACACCGCCGTCGCAGCCGCGCGAGCGGCCTTCGCCGACTGGTCTCAGACGTCGCTGTCTGCCCGGGTGCAGATCCTGTTCCGGTTCCGCGAGCTGCTGGTGCAGCACACCGACGAGCTGGCCCGGCTGACCGCCCTCGAGCACGGCAAGACGCTCGACGACGCCAAGGGCGAGGTGGTGCGCGGCCGCGAGGTCGTCGACTTCGTGTGCGGCATTCCCCAGCTGCTCAAGGGAGAGTTCACCGAGCAGGCGTCCGGTGGCGTCGACTCGCACTCGTTCCGGCAGCCGCTGGGCGTCTGCGCCGGGATCACGCCGTTCAACTTCCCCGTGATGGTGCCGATGTGGATGCACCCGGTCGCCATCGCCTGCGGCAACACCTTCGTGCTCAAGCCCAGCGAACGGGTGCCCGGAGCTTCCGAACTCGTCGCCCGGCTGTACGCCGAGGCGGGCCTGCCGGACGGCGTCTTCAACATCGTCAACGGCGACAAGGAAGTTGTGGACGCGCTGCTCGACCACCCCGACATAGATTCGGTCAGCTTCGTCGGGTCGACGCCGATCGCGCGATACGTGCACGAGCGGGCCGGGCTTGCCGGCAAGCGCGTCCAGGCCCTCGGTGGCGCCAAGAACCACGCCGTGGTCATGCCGGACGCCGATCTCGACTTCACCGCCGACCATCTGGTGGCCGCCGGGTACGGGTCGGCCGGTCAGCGCTGCATGGCGATCTCGGCGGTGGTCGCAGTCGGACCGGTGGCCGACGCGCTGGTCGACAAGGTCCGCGAGCGTACGGCCGACATCTCCGTCGGCCCTGGGGTGGCGGCGGCCTCGAGCATGGGACCGGTGGTGAGCGCGGCCTCCAAGGAGCGGGTGCTCGGCTACATCGACCAGGGCGAGAAGGACGGTGCCAAGGTCGTCGTCGACGGCCGCGGGCTCACCGTCGAGGGCAACGAGGAGGGGTTCTTCGTCGGCCCGACCCTGCTCGACAACGTCACGACCGACATGTCGGTGTACACCGACGAGATCTTCGGTCCAGTGCTGGTCGTGCTCCGTGCGTCCACCCTGGACGAGGCGCTCGCACTGATCAACGCGAACCCTTACGGCAACGGCACCGCGGTGTTCACGTCGTCCGGTGAGGTGGCTCGCACCTTCCAGCGCGAGGTTCAGGTCGGGATGATCGGGATCAACGTGCCGATCCCGGTTCCGATGTCGTACTACTCGTTCGGTGGGTGGAAGGACTCGATGTTCGGCGACCACCACATCCACGGCCCCGAAGGGGTTCGCTTCTACACCCGGGCCAAGGTCGTCACGACCCGCTGGCCGCACGTCAGCGAGGACTCGCTGGCCCACCTCAACTTCCCGACGGCGCAATGACCGGGGGCAGCCCAGCCGGACCCGCCGGCCGTACAAGAGAGGAACCATCCATGTCCATCAAGAAGATCCTGCTGGCGGCAACCGCCGCCGGCGCCCTGCTGCTCGCCGGCTGCTCGACGTCGGAAAGCGGTTCCAGCGAGGAGTCCGACGGCTCCGCGGCTGCCCCGCAAGAAGCCAGCGACGTCCGGATCGACGTCATCACTCACGGCGCTCCCGGCGACTCCTTCTGGGACGTGGTGAAGGCGGGTGCGGAACAGGCTGGTGAGGACCTCGGCGTGGACCTGCGCTACGCCAGCGACCCCGACCCCGGCGCGCAGAGCACCCTGATCGACGGCGCGGTTGCCGATGGCACCGGTGGCCTGGTCGTCTCGATGGCCAACCCGGAAGGGCTACAGGCGAGCATCGAGTCGGCCATCGAGGACGGCGTCCCGGTCATCACCATCAACTCCGGCATCGACTTCTGGGAGGAGTACGGGGCCCTCACCCACGTCGGGCAGAGCGAGACGATCGCGGGCGAGACAGCAGGCGATCAGCTCAACCAGGCCGGCCTTCAGAACGTGATCTGCATCATCCAGGAGCCAGGCAACGTCGCCCTGGAGGAGCGCTGCGCCGGTGCCAAGTCGACGTTCAGTGGCACGATGGAGAACCTGCAGACCGACAACACCGACCTGTCCGGCTCGCAGGCCACCATCGAGGCCAAGCTCGGCGAGGACGACAGCATCGACGGGCTCTTGACACTCGGCGGCGACATGTCGGGTGCGGCCGTGCGTGCGGTGCAGGCCTTCGGTGGCGACATCACCATCGGCACCTTCGACCTCAACGCCGACGTGGCGCAGAACATCCTGGACGGCAACCTGCTGTTCGCGATTGACCAGCAGCCGTACGTGCAGGGCTATCTGGGCGTCACCGGCATCTACCTGAAGCTCACCAACGGCAACGACATCGGTGGCGGGCAGCCGGTCTACTCCGGTCCGGCGATCATCACCAAGGAGAACGCCGAGCAGGTCCTGCAGTTCGCGGAGAACGGGACCCGCTGACCCCTGGCGCCCCGGACCGGACGGGTCCGGGGCCACGGGTGCCGAGCTGACCAAGGGAGGAGCACATGAGCACCACCGCAGCACCACCGGAGGAAGAGGAAGCCCGGGCCGCACGGGACGAGCGGCTGTCCGGCTCACACGGCGTCTCCCGCGTCCTGCGCCGGCCGGAGACGGGTGCGGCGGTCGGTGCACTCGTCGTCTTCCTGTTCTTCGCGCTGACCACCGACACCTTCGCCAAGGCCTCCGGCGCGAGCACCTGGATATTCACCGCCTCGACGGTCGGCATCATGGCCGTGGCCGTCGCGCTGTTGATGATCGGCGGCGAGTTCGACCTGTCCGCCGGGGCAATGTGGGGCACGACCGGGCTGACCACCGGCATCATGATGACCGAGTGGCAGATCAACGTCTGGGTCTCGATCCTCGCGTCGTTCCTGCTGGCGCTCGCCATCGGGGTGCTGAACGGCGTGCTGGTGATGCGTACCGGGCTGCCGAGCTTCATCGTCACCCTGGGCACGTTCTTCGTGCTGCAGGGTGTCAACCTTGCGGTGACCAAGCTGATCATCAACCAGGTGTCGATCACCGGGCTGCAGGACGCCAGCGACTATGTCCAGGGCCAGCAGCTGTTCGGCTCGTACGTCCAGTTCCCGCTCGGCGGCTCCGACCTCACGTTGTATGCGGCGACTTTCTGGTGGATCGCTGTGACCGTGGTGGCCACCTGGGTGCTGCTGCGCACCCGGGCCGGCAACTGGGTGTTCGCGGTCGGCGGGGCGCAGCTCAGTGCCCGGCAGATCGGGGTGCCGGTGTTCGCGACCAAGGTCGGCCTGTTCGTCACCACCGCCCTGTCCGGGTGGCTGGTGGGCATGTTGATCTTGTTCAAGGACACGACGATCCAGAGCGTGACCGGTGTCGGACAGGAGTTCATCTTCATCATCTGCGCGGTCGTCGGCGGGTGCTTGCTCACCGGTGGTTACGGCTCGGCGGTCGGCGCCGCTCTCGGTGCGCTCATCTACGGCATGGTGCGCCAAGGCATCGTCTATGAAGGCTGGGAGGCGGACTGGACCTACGCGTTCCTCGGAGTGATGCTGCTCGGCGCGGTGATCGTCAACAACTGGGTCCGGAGCCGGGCGGAGGCAGTCAGATGAGCACCGAAGGAGGTCGTCCGGTGAGCACGGAACAGAACAGCCCACCGGTCGACCAGACCCCTGATGGAGAGCTCGGCGGCGCGACGGGGCTGTCGACCACTCTGGCCGCCGACGCGCCACCCCTGCCAGAGCGCGGCACCGCGATCATCGAGGTGCGTGACATCGGCAAGTCGTATGGCAGCGTGATCGCGCTGCGCGACGTCACCACGTCAGTGCGAGCCGGTGAGGTCACCTGTGTGCTGGGCGACAATGGCGCGGGCAAGTCCACGTTCATCAAGATTCTCGCCGGTGCGCACGAGCACACCTCCGGTCAGTTCGTGGTGGACGGGATCAGCCGGCACATGAGCTCGCCTCGGGCGGCTCTGGCGCTGGGGATCGCCACGGTGTACCAGGACCTCGCGGTCGTATCGCTGATGCCGGTGTGGCGGAACTTCTTCCTGGGCTCGGAGCTCACCACCGGGTGGGGGCCACTGAAGCGGCTTGACGTCGGGACGATGCGGACCACGACCAAGTCGGAGCTGGCCGCGATGGGCATCGACCTGCGCGACGTCGACCAGCCGATCGGCACCCTGTCCGGAGGTGAGCGGCAGTGCGTGGCCATCGCACGCGCGGTGTTCTTCGGCGCGCGGGTGCTGATCCTGGACGAGCCGACCGCCGCGCTCGGTGTGCGCCAGTCGGGCGTGGTGCTGAAGTACATCGCCAAGGCGCGCGAACGCGGTCTGGGCGTCGTCTTCATCACCCACAACCCGCACCACGCCTACCCGGTCGGCGACCGCTTCATGCTGCTTCGCCGGGGTCGGAGCATGGGCGACTTCCCCAAAGGTGAGATGACGCTCGACGAGCTGGTGTCGATGATGGCTGGCGGCAGCGAGCTCGAGCAGCTCAGCCACGAGCTGTCCCGCACCATGGGGGAGGACTCGACCGTCGCCAAGGAGATGGCCGCTGAAGTGCGGGCGCCGTGACCGGTGAGCGACGGGCGCTGCTCAACATAGGTGTCATCGGGACCGGCAGCATCGGCGTCGACCACATCCGGCGGGTCAGCGGCTCGATAGCCGGTGCCCGGGTGGCAGCGGTGTTCGATGTCGACGCCGAGCGGGTCAGAGCGGTGGCCCACGAGGCCGATGCCCGTGCGCTCGACGACGCCGTAACGCTGATCACCGACGACGATGTCGACGCGGTCCTCGTCGCCAGCCCGGGCCCGCTGCACCCCGAGCAGGTGCTCGCCTGCCTCGACGTCGGCAAGCCGGTGCTCTGCGAGAAGCCGCTGGGCACCACCGTCGAGGGCTGCCTACGGGTCATCGAGGCCGAGGTGTCGCTCGGCCGGCGGCTTGTGCAGGTTGGGTTCATGCGGCGCTACGACCACGGCTATCGCCGGGTCAAGCAGGTGCTGGACTCGGGACAGGTGGGCGATGTGCTCATGGTGCACGCGGTGCACCGTAACCCCGAGGCGCCGGACGGGTTCACCAGCGACATGTCGTTGACCGACTCCGTCGTGCACGAGATGGACACCATGCGCTGGCTGCTCGGCGAGGAGATCAGTGCGGTGACCGTGGTGCACGGGCGCAGCAGCCCACTGTCCGCCGTCGGGTTGCAGGACCCGCAGCTGGTGCTGCTGGAGACCGTGTCTGGCGTGCTCGTCGACGTGGAGAGCTTCGTCAACTGTCAGTACGGGTACGACGTGGGCTGCGAGGTCGTCGGCTCGACCGGCACGGTGTCGCTCGACACGCCGACGTACGCGGCGGTGACCGGCTCCGGGGTGCGGGGCCGCTCAGTACCCGCGGACTGGCAGGAGCGGTTCTGCGACGCCTACCGGGCCGAGCTGCAGGAATGGGTGGACGGCATCGCTGTGGGGGACGTCACCGGACCGAGCGCATGGGACGGTTACGCGGCCACGGCCGTGGCCGTGGCAGCGGTCGAGTCGCAGTCTTCGCTGACGCGAGCAGAGGTCAAGCTGGCCGACAAGCCCGCGCTGTACGTGTGAGGGGGCTGTAGTGAGGGGGCGGTACGTGTGACGGGGCTGCACCGGGATGGAACGGCATGAGGCTCGGTCTGATCGGCACCGGCCGGATCGGCACCTTCCACGCCGGGATCCTGCAGCAGGTCGCTGGGGTGGAGTCCATCGTCGTCACTGACGCTGACATCGCGAAAGCCAGGGAGCTGGACCGGACGATGGGTGTCGACAGCGTGCCCGACGTGGACGCGATGTACGACGAGGGCGTCGACGGCGTCGTCATCACGGCGGCGACGTCGGCCCATGCCGGCCTGATCCACCAGGCGTTGGACGAGGGCGTGCCGGTCTTCTGCGAGAAGCCGGTGGGCATCGGCATCGACGCCACCCTGGGCGTGGTGCAGCGCGAGTCCGAGGCCGACGTACCGCTGCAGGTGGGCTTCCAGCGGCGGTTCGACGCTGGCTACCGAGCCGCGCGCGAGGCACTGCGGGCGGGATCGCTCGGCTGGGTGCACACGATGCGTGCGGTGACCGCGGACGCCTCACCGCCGCCTGCCGCATACCTCCCGACGTCGGGCGGGCTGTTCCGCGACTGCGGGAACCACGACTTCGACATCATGCGGTGGCTGACCGGTCGCGAGGTGACCTCCGTGCACGCCTGGGGCGTCAACCGCGGTGACGCCTTCTTCACCGAGGCGGGCGACGTCGACACCTACATCGCCAATCTCCGCTTCGACGACGACATGCTGGCGACTGTCACCGCGACCCGTTACAACGGTGCGGGGCACGACGTACGGGTGGAGGTGTGCGGGTCGGAGAGGGCGTTGTTCGTCGGTCTTGATGACCGGGCCCCCATGCCGACCGCCGAGCAGAGCTTGTCATGGCGGCAGGGACCTGCCTACGCCACCTTCCTCGAGCGATTCAACGACGCGTACGCCGCCGAGCTGATCCACTTCGTCGACGTGGTCGGCGGCGACGCCGAGACACCGTGCACCGCCGCGGACTCGCTGGAGGCCCTGTATGTCGCCGAGGCCTGCGTGCGCTCGCACGAGACCGGTCAGACCGTCGACGTCGCCGACGTGCGGCGCTGACCGTCCCCGACCCGGCCAGACCCGTCGGCCCGAATGTCTCGAGACCTCCGCCCCGCCGTGATCGCTGGCAAGGATCGGGGTCAGCGGGCCCCGCGGTAGCTGGGGACCAGCTCGAGGGCGAGCTGCTCAAGGAACAGGCCGACGTCGGTGACGATGCCGCTGGCCTGCGACGAGCCGCGGTCGGCCAGCTTGGTGACCGTGGCCGGGTTGATGTCGACGCACACCAGCGGCACCGAGGCAGGCAGGATGTTGCCGGTGGCCACCGAGTGCAGCATGGTCGCCACCATCAGGCAGAAGCCGACCCCACCCAGCTGGGCGCGCATCGCGCGCTGGCCGTCCAGTACGTCGGTGTAGACGTCGGGCAGCGGGCCGTCGTCGCGTACCGACCCGACCAGCACGAACGGGTGCCCGCCCTGCACCAGCGCATGCATGATCCCGCCGGTCAGCACCCCCTGCTCGACCGCAGCCGCGATCGAGCCGGCCTTGCGGATCGTGTTCAGCGCGCGGATGTGGTGCTCGTGGCCGTGCTCGACCCCGCGGCCCTGGGCGAGGTCGACACCCAGCGACGTCCCGAACAGCGACGACTCGATGTCGTGCGTGGCCAGCGCGTTGCCGGCGAACAGGCAGTCGACGAAGCCGGCCCGCACGATCTCGACCATCGCCGGCGCCGCACCGGTGTGCACCACCCCCGGGCCGCCGACCCACAGCACCCGCTGTGCGGCGGCCTTGGCTGCCCGCATGCCGGTGGCCACCTGACGGACCAGCACGGTCTGGGGCTTCTCGCTGGACACGACCGACTCCATGAAGCCGAAGGCCCCTGAGTCCCGGTTGACCACTGGCGCGGTGACGCGCACGCCGCCTGCGCCCACGACCACCTGCATACCCGCGCGTACGTCCGACATCGGCACCGTCACGACCCGGGTGTCGTCACCTGCGCCGGTCACGACCAGTCCGCAGTCCATCTCGGGGTTGGCAACGGTGATCCATTGCCCGCCGAGCCGTACCCGGGTCTTCAGGTTGGTGGTGGAGTAGAAGCCGTCCGGGAAGACGCCGTCCTGCTCCGCCGCGGTCAGCGCCGCCTCGCCGGGGTCGACCAGGTTGGTGCCGCGGGTCTGCAGCCGCATCAGCAGCCGCTGCAGGGCGTCGTCGTCGTCGGCCCGAACGGTGAGCGTCGCGGTGGACGTGTCGGCGGCCTCGCGGCCGACGTTGAAGCGGTCGATGGTGTGGTCGCCGTCGTACTCCCGGATGTCGTCGAGGATGCGGGTCAGGATGCCGGCATCCAGCAGGTGCCCGGTGATCTCGATGGTGTCGCTGACCTGCACGACTGCTCCTTCGCTTCCTGCCTTGGGGGCGCGGTCAGAGCTGGGCGCCGTCGTCCCAGCCGTCGCGGTGGCGGTGGTCGTCCATGTGCGCGATGAGGAAGACCAGCCCGCCGACGAACCCGATGATGCTCGCTGCGATGAGCAGTGTCGGCAGCCGCCAGCCCACGATGATCGACGCCAGCAGCAGCAGCGGGCCTCCGGCCAGCGCGACCCACGCGGCGCCGGTCGCGCCGGTCGGCCGGGGCAGCGGTGGTGGCAGGGGCGGAACCCAGTCGCCGGCAACGCGGCTGTCGTCCTCGGACCATGCGGGGGCTGGTTCGGTCGGTCCGTCCCCGAGCGACAGCACGAACGGAGTGCCGTCGCTACCGGCGCCCGGGTTGCGGCCGGGGTGGTCGGCGGGGTGGTCGACAGGGTGATCGGCGGTGCGGTCGGTCGGGTGGTCGGTGGAATCGTCCGGTGTGCGGTCGTACTCGGCCACGATCCGGGCCCAGGCCTCGTCGAAATCGTTGTCGCGGCCGGTCTCGTCCCGCCCCGGCTCGTCGCTCACGAGGGTCATGGTCGCACGGGTCGAGGCCGAGTAGGGTGCCAGCACCGGGGCCCGGGGGAGCAGATCGTGAGGAGCGCGGTGTTCTACTGGGTGCTGAAGTGGGTGTTGATCGGACCCGCCCTCAAGACGGTCTTCCGACCGCAGGCAGAGGGCGTCGACAACGTCCCTGAGCACGGGGCGGTGATCCTGGCCAGCAACCACCTCAGCTACTCCGACTGGTTGTTCATGCCGCTGGTGATCCCGCGGCGGGTCACGTTCGTGGCCAAGGCGGAGTACTTCGAGGGCCGCGGGCTCAAGGGTTGGCTGCAGCGGACGTTCTTCTCCGGCGCCGGCCAGGTGCCGATCGACCGGGCCAGCGGCAAGGCGGCCGAGGGCGCCATGCGTACCGGGCTGAAGATCCTGCGCGCCGGCGGGCTGTTCGGCATCTACCCGGAGGGCACCCGCTCGCCCGACGGCCGGCTCTACCGCGGACGTACCGGCGTGGCCCGGCTGGCGCTGGAGTCGAAGGCGCCGGTCATCCCGGTCGCGGTGATCGGCACCGACGTGGTGGCACCGCCCGGTCGGGTGCTGGGGCGCTACCACCGGCCACGGGTGCGGTTCGGGCGGCCGCTGGACTTCTCCCGCTACGAGGGGATGGAGTCCGACCGGTACATCCTGCGCGCGGTCACCGACGAGATCATGTACGAGATCATGGACCTGTCCGGCCAGGAGTACGTCGACGTGTACGCCACCAAGGGCCGGGCCCAGGATCCGGGCAGCGTTCAGCCCGGGCCGGGGAGCGACGCGGACGCGGAGGCTGCCTGAGGCCCAGCCGGCCTGCCGAGAGGGAGGACCGCGGCCAGCGCAGCCCAGCCCAGCGCAAACGCGTACATCGTGAGCACCCCCCGGGTCCAATAGATGTGGCTGTCGAGGAACGACACCGACGCGGCCCCGACCACCAGCGCGCCTGGCAGCGCACGCAGACCTGTGCGCCACAGCACCACTCCGGCCGCCAGCACGCTCGCCAGCAGATAGGCCCATACGCCCACGGTTGCGAGCGCGTCGGCCAGGTCGAAGATGGTGCCGAGGTCGGCGGAGTCGACCAGCTTGAGCTGCCCCGCACCGGCGCCCGCAAGCAGGTCGAGCCCGGTGTAGAACATCGCGTACGTGTAGCCGAGCAGCAGCGCCACCCAACCGGCGACCGGGTGCGCCTGGCGGGCCAGCAGCCACGGACCGAGGGCAAGCAGCGGGAACAGCGGCAGCGCCACGATGTGGATGTCTCGCCACCGCTGGGCGTCCTCGGGCGTCAGGTGCGCGGGATGGAAGATGCCGGCGGTGCCGAGCACCAGCCCGGGAAGGGCGACCAGCACGACCAGCGTGGTGCGAGTGAGAGACACCGTCGTCACAGGTCCCGGGACCCACCGGCGGCCTGCTCACGCAGCCGGGCCAGCACGAACGGGTCGATCCGGCCCGGGCGGAGCCGCACCTCGTAGTTCTCCACGCCGGCCCAGCTGTCGAGGTCCGGGTGTCCCACGGCCGCGAGCAGCGTGCTTACCTCTGTGTCGAGGGCGCCGTCGAGCGGCAGCATCAGCTCCTCGTCCGGCGCATCGAAGTAGGTGCGGTGCAGCGCCAGCAGGCGAGCCAGCTCCGGCGTCGGGTCGGGGTGGTCGTCGACCCGCAGGTCGTAGGCCAGGTCGTCACCGGGTGTGTAGCCGCCGGAGTCGGCGACGACCAGGAGTGCGGCGCTCTGGCGACCGCGCCGGTCGCCGCCGGCCAGGTCGCCAGCTGTCAGAGTGGCGAGCAGTCGCTCGGGCAGGGCCAGGTCGGCTCCGTCGAGCCAACCGCGCTCCATCTCCTCGACGACGTCCGGACCGGTGAGGATGTTGCCCTGGATGGCGTAGCCGTCGCCGGCACGACCGCCGGCCCAGTCGTGGCAGCCGCTGCCGGTGTACGTCGCGGCGCGTCCGGTGGCGTCCACCACGCCCACCTGCCGGTCGGCGCGGCCCTCGTCACCGGTGAGCAGGCTGTGCAGCGTCTCCTGCGCCGAGTGGCCGTCGGCGAGCAACGCCAGGCCGGCGCGCTTGTACAGGGTGTTGGCATACGCCTGGGTGGCAATGGCGCCGATCCCATGCCGCGCCGCCGGCACCGCGCTCCCGACGGCGAGGAACTTCGACGCCACCGCGATCCCGGCGCTGCGCCCGTCCGGGCTGCGTCCCACGACCGAGAAGGTCATGCGGCGCAGCGTACGTGGCAGCGGGCCGTGCCCGCCCTCGCGACCTCCGCGTGCCCTCTCAGTGGGTGTTACGCAGGCCGCCTTGCGAAAGTGGTGGCGCGGCGGTCGGGTAGCCTCGCGCGGCGTGGCAGAGCCCGCAGAGCAGCTCGACCGACACGGGCGTACGCAGCGACTCGAGCTGGCCGACCAGACGCTGCGCGAGTGGGACGCGACGGTGCTGCACACCACGGGGCCGCCCGGTGACGAACCGGGCATCGTGCTGGACCGCTCGGCGTTCTACCCCGGCGGCGGCGGGCAGCCGCCGGACCACGGTGTGCTGCTGTGGGGCGGCGTCCAGACCCGCATCGTCGGCGCCCGCAAGAGCGACGATCTTGTGCTGGTGCCGCACCACGACGACCCGCTGCCGCCCGTCGGCGCCGCGGTACGCGGCGCGGTCGAGGACGACCGGCGCACGCTGCTGATGCGCACCCACTCCGGCCTGCATCTGCTGTGCGGGGTGGTGTTTCGCGACTATGGCGCCCTGGTCACGGGCGGCAACATGGAGCCGGGCGTCGCGCGGATGGACTTCGGCATGGACCAGCTGCCGCCGGACTTCAAGGCCACCATCGAGCAGGCGTGCAACGCCGAGGTTGCCGCCGACCGGGGGATCGCGGTCAGCGTGCTGCCGCGTGCGGAGGCGTTCGCCATCCCCGACATCGTGCGCACGGCGACCAACCTCGTGCCCCCGCAGGTGGAGCTGGTGCGCATTGTGGACATTGCCGGCCTCGACACCCAGGCCGACGGCGGCACCCACGTCGCGTCGACCCGGCAGGTCGGCCGGATCGAGATCGCCAAGATCGAGAGCAAGGGCCGTGGGTTCCGTCGCGTACGGTTGCGGCTGGGCGAGCCCGACCCCGACACGGCGCGCTGAGCGGTCTGCTGTTGGGTTGGCGGATGCGAGTGGGTGTGCTCACCGGCGGCGGCGACTGCCCCGGGCTGAACGCGGTGATCCGGGCGGTGGTCCGCAAAGGCGTGACCGAGTACGGGATGGACTTCGTCGGGTTCCGCGACGGTTGGCGCGGTCCGCTGGAGGACGACACCGTCGAGCTGGGCATCCCCCAGGTACGAGGCATCCTGCCGCGTGGCGGCACCATCCTCGGCTCGTCACGGACCAACCCCTTCGCGGTCGAGGGCGGGGTGACGCAGATCAAGGACACCCTGCAGGCGCACGGCTGTGACGCCCTGGTGACGATCGGTGGTGAGGACACCCTCGGGGTGGCGACCAGGTTGGCGGAGCTGGGCGTGGCGGTCGTCGGCGTGCCGAAGACCATCGACAACGACCTGTCCGGCACCGACTTCACCTTCGGCTTCGACACGGCAGTCAACATCGCCATGGAGGCCATCGACCGGCTGCACACGACCGCCGAGTCGCACCACCGGGTGCTGGTCGTGGAGGTGATGGGGCGCAACGCCGGCTGGATCGCGCTGCACTCCGGGCTGGCGTCGGGCGCCAACATCATCTTGATCCCGGAGCGGCCATTCGACATCGAACGGGTGTGCGCCCAGGTGGAGAGCCGGTTCGCGACCCGGTACTCGCCGATCATCGTGGTGGCTGAGGGCGCGACCCCGGCCGAGGGGACGATGGCGCAGGCCGACGGGGACACTGACGCGTTCGGCCACGTACGTCTCGGTGGCATAGGGGACGCGCTGGCCAAGGAGATCGAGAGCCGTACCGGGGAGGAGGCCCGGGCCGTCGTGCTCGGCCACGTGCAACGCGGCGGCACCCCGACGGCCTTCGACCGCTGGCTGGCGACCCGGTTCGGGTTGCACGCGGCCCAGGCGGTGCACGAGCGCGACTTCGGCACGATGGTGGCGCTGCGAGGTACTGACATCGTGCGGGTTCCGCTGTCCGAGGGGACCGGCGAGCTGAAGACCGTGCGCCCCGAGCTGTACGCCGAGGCGGAGGTCCTGTTCGGCTGAGGTGGCCACAGCATTCACCGAGTGGCGCAGGGGCCGCCCGGGATCGCCCCGTAGGCTGCCAGGCGTGCCGACAACCGACCGCGTGGAGTGCACCAAGGCTGCGCTGATCGTCAACACCGGCTCCCGTACCGGTGCGGCTGCGTTCAACCGCGCGCGGGAGCGGCTCACCGCGCTCGGCCTGCCGCTGGTCGACGTGTTCCCGCTGAGCGACGCCACCCGGTTGCCCGAGACGGTCCAGCGGGCCCTGGCCGACGGCTGCGACCTCGTGGTGCTCGGGGGCGGGGACGGCACCGTCAGCGCGGTGGTGGACCAGCTGGTGGCCGGCGCGGCCGTTCTCGGGGTGTTGCCGCTGGGCACCGCCAACGACTTCGCCCGCACGATGGGGATTCCGTCCGACGTCGACGCGGCCTGCGAGGTGCTCAGCTCCGGCAAGGTGGTCGACGTCGACCTCGGCGTCGCCGACGACAACTACTTCGTCAACGTCGCCTCACTCGGCTTGTCGGTCGCCGTGAGCCGTGCCCTCAGCCCGAGCCTCAAGCGCCGGCTGGGCGCGGTCGCCTACCCGATCGCCACGCTCAAGGCCTACCGCGGGTACGAGCCCTTCCGGGCCCGGCTTGAGTTCCCGCAGGGCGACCACGCCACCATCGACATCGCGGAGGCGATGCAGGTCGCCATCGGCAACGGCCGCTACTACGGGGGCGGCAACGTGATGGCCCCCGGTGCAGGGATCGACGATCACAGCCTGGACGTGTACGCGATCGCGCGGGGACGTTTCCGCGACCACCTGAAGATCGTGTCGGCATTCCGGACCGGCCGCTTCGTCGAGCACGAGCTCGTCACCCACGTGGCGACGCGTGAGGTGGTCGTGCGGACCGATCCGCCCCGGCACATCAACATCGACGGTGAGGTGGTGACGGCCACCCCGGAGGTCTTCCGGGTGGTGCGCAACGGCCTGCACGTGGCCGTTCCGCAGGAATCGACCGCGGCTCAGCTGGACACCCCGCAGCCCTAGTCGCCCCGCTTCGCGCCACTCCACCTGACTGCGCGCCCGCCACCTGCGAATTGCGGGAACCTGGCTGCCTTCGGCTGCCCCGAGCCAGCCAACTTCCCGCATTTCGTGGGTGTGTGGCTTCCCGCCTTTCGAGCCAGCCAACTTCCCGCATTTCGTGGGGGCGGGGGTGGGAGAATGCGGGGGTGCCTGCCCGCATTCCGATTGTGCGGCGAGGGGCCAGCTCCGTGGTCGCCCGCTTGCGGCAGCGTGGCCGCGGCGCGGCAACCCGAGCGGTGCGCCTGGCCGGGGCGGCGGTGGCAGCGTACGTGATCGCCGAGGCGGTGGTACCGGGATCGGACCCGACACTGGCCCCGCTGACCGCCGTGCTGGTGGTCCAGGTCACCTTGTTCAGCACGCTGCGCAGCGGGGTGAACCGGGTGCTGAGCGTGGTGTCCGGCGTCGTGCTGGCAGTGGTGGTCTCGTCCGGCGCCGGTCTTACCTGGTGGAGTCTCGGGCTGGTCGTGGGGCTGTCGGTCGTGATCGGCCAGCTGCTGCGGCTGGGCGACCACCTGCTGGAGGTGCCCATCAGCGCGATGCTCGTGCTGGCGGTCGGTGGGGCAGAGGCGGCGGCGGGGGAGCGCATCAGCGAGACCCTTGTCGGTGCTGCGGTGGGTGTGGCGTTCAACCTGCTGGTGCCACCCGCGGTGCAGACCCGCGGTGCCGGCGACGCCGTCGCGCGCGCGGCCGGAAAGATGGCCGGTCTGCTCGACCGGGTGGCCGAGGAGCTGGCCGGCGACCCGACCCCCGAGCAGGCCGACCAGTGGCTGGAGGACGCCCGCCGGCTGGTGGGCACGGTGGCCCGTGCCGACCAGGTGCTGGTGGCGGCCGAGGAGAGCCGGCGCTTCAACCCCCGAACCGTCGGGACCGTCGACGCCAGCCCCGAGCTGCGGGTCGGGTTGGACGCCATCGAGCACTGCATCGTGGCGGTCCGTGGCCTGTGCCGCGCACTCGGTGAACGACTGCGCGCGGAGGCGGGGCTCGGGTCCGGCGCACGCGACATGCGCGAGGTGCTGACCGTGCTGCTGCACGACCTGGCCGGCGTCGTACGGTCGTTCGGCCGGCTGGTACGGGCGGAGTCGCGCGATGTCGGCGGAGCCTCGGAGGAGTCCGAGCTGGCCTCGGCCCTGGAGGCGCTGCGTGAGACCCGGGTCCGGGTCACCGAGCTGATGCTCGTGGACCCACAGGAGGATCAGGCGCTGTGGGCCCTGCACGGCTCGCTGCTCACCAACGTGGAGCGCATCTTGCGCGAGCTCGACATCGAGCAGCACGCGCGGGCCCGCGACCGCCTCCGAGGGCTGCGGGCGCAGCGCGCAGTGGGGGCGCAGACCGTGGGCCGGATCCGGGACACCGCCCGGCAGGTCGCCGAACGGACCGACGGACCGCGTAGGCGGGCCCGCGCCGCCGAGGCGCAGGCGGCTGCCGAGAACGAGCAAACCCGGCGCTGACTGCACCTGGGTCAGAGCGGGTCAAGACAGCCTCGTCCTGGTGGTCGGTGTCCGCCGAACTCCTCGGTGTACAGGCGGCGCGGCGACGCGATCTGCATCAGCCGCGGTTGTGCTGACTGCCCTGATGTCGAGAGATGCCTCAGGCGGCTGACTCCGTCCCGCGGGGTGGCCCGACCTGCCCGTAGGCTGGCGAGGTGCCGATCCCTTCTCTGGACGCGCTACGCGCGACCGGCGCGGCCCAGCAGCCGCTGTGGCCGGACCCGCCCGCGCGCGACGCGATCGTGGAGCGGCTGCGTCGCCAACCCCCGCTGGTGTTCGCCGGCGAGTGCGACGCGCTACGGACCCGGCTGGCCGCGGTGACACGCGGCGAGGCGTTCCTGCTCCAGGGCGGCGACTGCGCCGAGACGTTCGAGACGATGAGCGCCGACAACGTCCGCAACAAGCTGCAGGTGCTGTTGTCGATGGCGGTGGTTCTGACGTACGGCGCGAGCGTTCCGGTCGTCAAGGTCGGGCGCATCGCCGGTCAGTACGCCAAGCCGCGCTCGTCCGACACCGAGACCCGCGGGGAGATCACCCTGCCGGCGTACCGCGGCGACGCGGTCAACGGCATCGCCTTCACCCCGGAGGACCGCACCCCCGACCCGAGCCGGCTGCTCGAGGTCTACCACGCGTCGGCCGCGACGCTGAACCTCACCCGCGCGTTCGTCACCGGCGGCTACGCCGACCTGCGCCAGGTGCACTCGTGGAACACCGACTTCGTGCGCACCAGCCCGGTCGGGGAGCGCTACGAGCGGCTGGGCGCCGAGATCGACCGGGCGCTGGCTTTCATGGCGGCGTGCGGTGTGGACATGGACGGGTTCCACTCGGTCGACTTCTACTCCTCGCACGAGGCGCTGCTGCTGGAGTACGAGCACGCGATGACCCGGATCGACTCGCGCACCGGCCTGCCGTACGACGTGTCCGGGCACCTGCTGTGGATCGGCGAGCGCACCCGCCAGCTCGACGGCGCGCACGTCGAGCTGCTCAGCCAGGTGCGCAACCCGATCGCAGTCAAGCTCGGCCCCACCGTCACCGCGGACGAGGTGATCGCGCTGGCCGAGCGACTCGACCCCGAGCGCGAGCCCGGCCGGCTGACGTTCGTGAGCCGGATGGGCGCCGGGCGGGTGCGCGACGTGCTGCCCGAGCTGGTCGACAAGGCGCAGGCCGCCGGGGTGAGCGTCGCGTGGGTGTGCGACCCGATGCACGGCAACACGTATGCGACCGGCGACGGCTACAAGACTCGCGACTTCGAGGCGGTGATCGACGAGGTGCAAGGGTTCTTCGAGGTGCATCGGGGACTCGGTACCTGGCCCGGCGGAGTGCACATCGAGCTCACCGGCGACGACGTGACCGAGTGCCTGGGTGGCGGGGGGCAGCTGGCCGCCGCCGACCTGGTGCACCGGTACGAGAGCGTCTGCGACCCCCGGCTGAACCGGGCCCAAAGCCTCGAGTTGGCGTTCCTGGTCGCCGAGATGCTGCGCCAGCGCTGACCCCGAGGGTGGCCCCGGCCTCGTACGCTGGCGCGCGTGATCGACCTGCGCAGCGACACCGTCACCCAGCCGACCGAGGCGATGCGCACCGCGATGGCACGCGCCGAGGTCGGCGACGACGTGTACGGCGACGACCCGTCCGTACGAGCGCTGGAGGAGCGGGTTGCGGCGCTCTTCGGTCATGAGGCGGCGCTGTTCACCGTCACCGGCTCGCTGGCCAACATGCTCGCGGTTCGCTCGGTCGTGCCGGTGGGCGCCGAGCTGCTCTGCGAGGCCGAGGCGCACGTCGTCCGGGCCGAGCTGGGGGTCCACGCCGCGGTGGGCGGCGTCACCACCCGCACCTGGCGGCACCCGCGTGGGTTGGTCGACCTGACCGCGATCGAGGAGCTGGTCGCTCCGGACCTCGGACCCTTCCTGGTGCGGACGGCCGCGCTGTCGATCGAGAACACCCACAACTTCGGCGGCGGCACGGTGCAGCCGCTGGACGGGATGCGGGCGCTGCGGCGGGTGGCCGACGAGCGCCGGCTCGCGCTGCACGTCGACGGGGCGCGGATCTGGAACGCGCATGTGGCGACCGGGGTTCCGCTGCCGGTGTACGGGGCTCTGGCCGACGTGATGGGGGTGTGCCTGTCCAAAGGGCTCGGCGCGCCGGTGGGCTCGTTGATGGTCGGCAGTGCCGACACCGTCGCGGAGCAGCGGGTGTGGCGCAAGCGGCTCGGTGGCGGGTGGCGCCAGGCCGGCGTGCTCGCCGCCGCCGGGCTGCACGCCCTCGCCCACCATGTCGACCGGCTGGTCGACGACCACCAGCACGCACGGCTGCTGGCCGATGCCTGCGGCGTCGACCCCAGCGTTGTCGAGACCAACATCGTGGCGGTGCCGTGCGCCGACGCCGCGGCGGTGGTGGCGACCGCTCGGGAGCAGGGGGTGCTGACCGGGGCGGTCGGGTCGCGCACGCTGCGGCTGGTCACCCACCTCGACGTCGACGCGGCCGCCGCCCGCAAGGCCGCCGACATCCTCGCCCCGTTGGTGCGCGACTCCCGGGCCGCTGGCTGAGGGGTCAGGTCAGGCGGTGCTCAAGTAGAACGGGGAGCCCTGGTCGTCGGTGCACTCGGCCAGCACGCCGTACGGCCGCTGCTCGGGCTCCCCGGACGTTCCACCGGCCCGGCGCACCCGCTCGACCGCGGCGGCCATGTCGTCCACCTTCCAGCACGGCACCGCCCGGGCCTGGGCGCTGCTGGCGGCGATGCCGAGCATCGGGTGCACGTCGACCGGGTCGTCGTCGCCGCTGACCTGCCAGCCCAGAACGTCGCGGTAGAACGCGACGGTCTGGTCGCGGTCCACCGGCTCCAGGGTGAGGTAGCTGAGATCACCCTGGCGGGCGCCGTTCAGCGGCGTACGCGGTCCCGGCTCACCGCCGCTGGGCGGGGCGAACAACGCGAACGCCAACCCCTGCGGGTCGACGCAGTCCGCGAGCCGGCCATAAGGCTCGTCGCGGGCCCCGCCCGCCCTGCCCCCGGCGGCGCGCACCCGCTCGACCGCCGCGTCGACGTCGTCGACCTGCCAGCAGCAGAACAGCGTGTGCTCGGCCTGCCCGCCCCACAACCCGGTCGACAGGGTGGTGCTGGTGACCTGGCGGCCCTCCGGCACCGAGCCGGCCGTGATCTCCCAGCCGAGCACGGCTCGGTAGAAGACCTCAGCCAGCTCGACGTCAGGGGTCCACAGCGCCGCGTACGCGAGGTCGCCGGGGCGGGCGGTGGCGTCGACACCGCCAGCGGGCGCGCCGACCGCACCTGTCACCGGCCCCTCGAGCATCCACCGGTGGCCGTACGGGTCGACGACCACCGCGATCCGCCCGTACGGCTGGTCGGCCGGTGCGCGTTGGAGGCTGCCGCCGGAGTCCACCATCCGGATGGCGGTGTCATCGGTGTCCGGCACCACGAGCACCAGGCTGCTGTGCACCGGCGCGTCCGGTGCGGGTGCTGAGACGCCTGACTCGGGGCTCTCATCGGACAGGTAGAACGTCGCACCGTGCACCTGCATGGCTGCGTGCCCGATGCGTCCGTCGGGCATCTCGTAGCGGGCGTCCACCTCGTGGGCGCCGAGCGCCTCGGCGTACCAGGCCAACGCGCCGCGGGCGTCGGAGACCGTGAGGTAGGGGACGACGCCGACGGGGACGTCGAGGGGGGGAGTCGTGCTGGACATCGTGGTCCCTTCGGCTGTGGTGAGGACGCGCTCGATCCGCGCGCGCAGCGAGCGGGCGAAGGCGGGGTCGGGGTCGAGCGCCCACGCGGGCTGGCGCAGCACCTCCAGCGGCTCAGCCATGGTCGCCTCCCTGCCCGGTGGCCTCCTGGTGGTGCGGGTACGTGTGTCGGAACGCGGCTCGGGCGCGGACGAGCAGGGCCTCGGTGGCGTGCAGCGAGCGGTCGAGCGCGTCAGCGACCTCGCGCACCGGCAGGTCGTCGACGTAGCGCAGGGTCAGGGCGGCGCGGTGCTGCGGCGCGAGCCGGCGTAACGTGTCGTGCGCGACCACCGCGTCGAGCCGGGCGTCCCAAGGGTCGTCGGTCGGCCGTCCGGCCCGGCTGGCGATGATGCGCAGCCGGGAGTCCTCGCGGGCCTGGCGGCGCCAGTGGTCGGCGAGCTTGTGCCGGGCGATGCCGATCAGCCAGCCGACCGACACGTCGTCCGGGGAGTTCGGCCGTCGCAGCGACTCAGCGGCCGCGAGGAACGTCTCGGCGGTGAGGTCCTCCGCGACGGCGGTGGTGTCGCACCGGGCGCGCAGGTAGCCGTACACCTGCGGCAGCGCCGCCTCGTACTTGTCGAGCAGCGGGTGGCCGGGCGCTCCGGACCGGGACGCCGAGGCGCCTTCGCTACCCGTCACACCCCCATCGTCGTACGGGGGCTCGGATCTCCGACGCTCTGCTCGCGAACTTTCCCACGCCTGCGAAAGTCGTGGGGGCAACCCGGCAGGGCCCAGACGAGGTAGACCACGACCGCGCTGCCGACTGGGGCCCCGGCCTGGCGCTCGCTCATCCGCACCAGCCGCGGGGTCTCGGCCAGCTGCTCGACGCCGGCCAACCACCCACCGGCAGCCGCGGCGACCGCCAGCATCAGCACGACCGCGAGCAGAAGCAGTCCGCGGCGGCGACGGCGTCCGACGCCTGCCAGAGCGGGGACGCGGACGGCGCGGCCTTGTGCTGGTCCGTTGTCGGTGGCCGGGGAGGAGCCGTTCGCGACCAGCGTCGGCTCCGCGTCGACGAACAGGCGTGTCGCCGGACGGGCTACCCGGTCCGGCCGGTCCGACCGGTCGGCGCGACCGTCGACCAAGTCGACCAGCTCCGCCAGATCCGCGAGGTCCGCGGCACCTGACTGGTGCCCCGGGTGCGGTGGTCCGTCCGGTCCGGTCAGCGCGCTGCTCGAGCGGGGCTGCAGGTCACCGGCAAGGTCCGCGTCCGCGGTGCTGCCCTGGGCCAGGGCAGCGCGGACCATGGCCACCTGGCGTACGAGCACGCCGGCGTCGGTCGGGCGCAGGTCGCGGTCGCGGGCGGTGGCCCGGGCGACGAGTGCGTCGAGGTAGTCCGGCACGCGCCCTGCTCCGACCACCCGGGACGGCGGCGGTACGTCGGCGTGCACGTGCTGATAGGCGATCTGAATGGGTGTCTCACCGGTGTGCGGCTTGCTGCCCGTGAGCAGCTCGTAGGCCACGATGCCGCACGAGTAGACGTCGCTGCGCGCGTCGGCGCGGTGGCCGAGCACCAGCTCGGGGGCGAGGTACGACACCGTCCCGATCAGCAAGCCGCCGGTGGCGGTCGCGGCGCTCTGCCCGATGCCACCGTCCAGCGCACCCGCCAGGCCGAAGTCGGCCACCTTGACCGCGCCGTCGACGCCGAGCAGCACATTCTCGGGCTTCACGTCGCGGTGCATGAGGCCGGCCGCATGCGCCGAGGCCAGCGCCGCCGCCACCCGGGCGACCAGGGCCAGCGCGCGTACAGGTGGTAGCGGTGTCTCCTCGCGGACGACGTCGCGCAGGGTGCGCCCGGGCACCAGCTCCATCACCAGGTAGACCGAGCCGTCGTCCTCGCCCTGGTCGAAAACCGCGACGACACCGGGGTCGTTGAGGCGGGCCGCCGCTCGCGCCTCCCGGACGAAGCGTCCGGCGAAGTCCCCGTCGTCGGCCAGGTGCCGGTGCATGACCTTGACCGCGACAACCCGGTCTAGGCGGGTGTCCACGGCGCGGTAGACGGTCGCCATGCCGCCGTGAGCGATGCGCTCACCGATGTCGTACCGGTCGTCGAGCAGGCGACCGGGTAGTGGGTCGGCGCGAGCGGTCCCACCGGCGGGACGGCTCTGGAAGGACACCGCGCAAGTCTATTTTGGTCCGTACGCCGACCGGCGGATGCGGAGCAGACGGCGCGTTGACGACGTTCGGCGGGGTCAGCGGGGTCAGCAGGGTCAGCGGGTGCGGCGCAGTGCGGCCGACGCCAGCATTGCCAGCCAGTCGCGGGCTCCAGCCGGGCCGCTGCTGGCCGCGTCGACCCCGTCCAGTGCCGATGCCCCCAGCTCCTCCAGCTCGGCGATGGTCTGCTCGACACTGGCCAGCGCCCCGGTGGTGACGATCAGCTCCCGCAACCGGCGCAGGTCGGCGGGTCCCAGGTCGGGGTCGCCGACGGCGGACTGCAACAGGGACCGCCCGTCCGCACCGGCCCGCGCCGCGGTCCGCGCCAGCAGCACCGTGCGCTTGCCCTCCCGCAGGTCGTCCCCGGCCGGCTTGCCCGTCTGCGCGGGGTCGCCGAACACCCCCAGCACGTCGTCACGCAGCTGGAACGCCGCCCCCACCGGTTCGCCGTACGCGGTCAACGCGTCCAGCAGATTCTGGTCGGCACCGGCGAGCGTCGCGCCAAGGTGCAGCGGCCGCACCACCGTGTACGAGGCCGACTTGAAGCGCACCACCCGCAGCGCGAGGGCCTCGTCGGTCGCGCCGCTCGACTGGCCCACAAGGTCGAGGTACTGGCCGGCGGTCACCTCGGAGGTGCAGGCGTCAAAGACCTGCGCGCCCCGGTGTGTCGTCGCCGGGTCGAAGCCGCTGACGCGCAGGAGCTCGTGCGACCAGGTGAGCAGCAGGTCACCGAGCAGCAGCGCCGCCCCTTGGCCGAACCGTCCCGCGTCACCTCGCCAGCCGGCGTCGACGTGTCGACGCTCGAACGCGCGGTGGGCGGAGGGTCGGCCGCGCCTGATGTCCGAGCCGTCCATCAGGTCGTCGTGAACCAGGGCGCCGGCTTGCAGCAGCTCCAGCGCGGCAGCCGCTCGGATCGTCCTCTCGTCGTATGGGTGACCCCCGGCCGCGGCCCAACCGGCTATGCAGAACGCCGGCCGCAGGCGCTTCCCGCCCGACACCGCGACCCCCGCCTCGTCGACCAGCGCGGCAACCTCGGGGCCAACGGCGTCGAGCATGGTCCGGCGCGCGACGAGGAACTCGCTCAACTGGCCGTCCACCGCGTCGACCAGCGCGGTGACATCGATCCCGCCGGCCGGCCCGTGCACGCGGCGACACTAGCCGTCGCCGGGCGGGACGGACTGCGCCGTGCAGCTGGTCGAGCCAGTGCGGTCGAGACAGGAATGAGTCCAGGTCCGCGTGGCCCGGTGGGACCATTTGGTGAACCCGAACGTGCCATTGTCGGCGAGCCGCCCCGCCGGACGCCGGTCCGGCGTCGATCCTCTAGGTATGAGCACCCGGCGCCGCGCGGCGCACCGCGTCCTCGGCCTGCTGGCCGTGTTCGCAGCTGTCGGGTGCTGCGCGCTCGCCGCCGCTCTCGCGCTGGGCCGGGTCGGTGCCGCGCACGAGACGGTGACCGCACTCGCCTGGGTGTGCGGGATCGGCAGCGCTGTCCTCGCCGTCGCCGCGGTTCAAGAACATTCCGACCCCGACGACGACCCGCGCTACCTGGCCACGCTCGTGCACGGGCTGCACGACGAGTGGCGCCGCTGAGTTCGCGCTGACTCGGGCGCACCTGCACCGAGACGGTCGTGGTCGCATCCGCGTGGGTGGATGCGTCACGTCGGTCGGGGGTCGTCGGCGGCCGGCAGGCGTACGTCCAGCCGGGCACCTCCACTGCCGGTGGCGCCGACATGGACTGTTCCCCCGTGCGCGTCGGCGACCGCCCGCACGATCGCCAGCCCCAACCCGGCGCCGCCGCCCGCCCGGGTGCGCGCGTCGTCCAGGCGTACGAACCGTTCGAGCACCCGCTCCCGGTCCCCGACCGCGATGCCGGGACCGTCGTCGGCCACGGTGAGCTGCACCTGCCCGTCGACCTCCGCGAGCGCAACCTCGACCGCCGTACGGGCGTGTCGGGCCCCGTTGTCGAGCAGGTTCGCCACCAGGCTGCGCAGCTGGACGTGGTCACCCCGCACCGCACCCGCTGACACCGCGCTGGTGTCGACCAGGGCGTCGGTGGTGGTGCGCACCCGGTCGGCCTCCTCGAGGACGAGGTCGTCGAGGTCGACAGGGCGGGCCGTCCGGTCCGCAGCAGGGACGTGCTCGTCCAGTCGGGCGAGCAGCAGCAGGTGTGCGACCAGCTGCTCGAGCCGGTGGCCCTCGGCGAGCACCGTACGGGCGAGCTCGTCGGCGCTGGTGCTGCCCGGGTGCGCGACGGCCACCTCGGCGTGCTGGCGGATGGCGGTGGCGGGGGAGCGCAGCTCGTGGCTTGCGTCGGAGACGAACTGCCGCTGCCGGGCTTGCGCCTGCTCCAGCCGGGTGAGCATTGCGTTCATCGTAGTGGCCAGCCGGGCCAGCTCGTCCCCGGTGTCCGGCACCGGCACCCGGGTGTCGAGCCGGTCCGCGGAGATGCCGTCGACCTGCGTACGGATGGACTCCACCGGAGCCAACGCGCGACCCACCAGCACCCAGGTGGCGAGGCCGGCGAGGGCCACGGCCAGCGGGACGGCAGGGCGCAGGGTGCCGGTCAGCGCCCCGGTCGCCTCGTCGACGGTCTCGGACTCCTGGCCGACCAGCACGGTGAGGTCCTGGCCCTGTCGGCCCACTTCCGTTGCCACCGCGGCGACGACGAGGTAGGTCTCGTCCGGCTCACCCGGCGACCCGCTGGACTCGACCACGTCCTCCTGCGAGGCGGTCGGCGGGTCGGGCAGGGCGGGGCTTGCCGGTTCGGGCGCGGACAGCAGCACGGTCGCGTCGGGAGCGAGCACCTGGACGAAGCGATCCTCCTCGTTGCTGATCTCGAGCTGCCGGACCGAGGCGCCGGCCTCCAGCTCGCGGACGATCTCGCCCGCCCGAAGCCTGGCCGCGCTCACGACCTCGGTGGTGAGCGTGCGGCCGAGCGCGGCGACCAGCGCCCAGGCGCCGGCCACGGCGACCACGGCCAGTACGACCACGACGGCCGCGGTCACACGTACGCGTACCGACCGAACCCGGCTGAGCAGCCAGCGTGTGCGGCTGGCGGGGGAGGCGGGGCGTGCGGGGTGTGCGGGGTCGGCCGGCTCAGCCACCGTCGGCCTCGAGCCGGTAGCCCACACCTCGCACGGTGCTGATCGCCTCGCGCCCGAACGGCCGGTCGAGCTTGTTGCGCAGCCGCCGGACGTAGACCTCCACGATGTTCGGCTCACCGTCGAACCGGTCGTCCCACACGTTGTCCAGCACCGCGGTCTTGGACACCGCGGTGCCCTTGCGGCGCAGCAGGAACTCCAGCAGCGAGGTCTCGCGCGCGGTGAGCTCGATCTCCGCACCGGCGCGCCAGACCCGGCGCGAGCCCGGGTCGAGCCGCAGGTCGCCGGCCTCCAGCACCGTGGGTCGCTCGCCGACGTCGCGGCGCAGCAGCGCCCGCAGCCGCGCGGTCAGCACGACGAAGCTGAACGGCTTGGCCAGGAAGTCGTCGGCGCCGTTGTCCAGGGCGTGCGCCTCGTCCTGCTCGCCGTCGCGCGCGGTGAGTATCAGCACCGGAGTCCACACCTCGGCCGCCCGCAGTCCGGCGCAGACCGCGTACCCGTTCATCCCCGGGAGCATGACGTCGAGCACGACCGCTCCGTACGGGTGCTCGGTCGCCATCCACAGCGCCTCGGTGCCGTCACCGGTCACGTCCACGGCATAGCCCTCGGCCTCCAGGCCGCGGCGGATCCCCTCGGCCAGTGTGACCTCGTCCTCGACCACCAGCACGCGCATCGCCGCGCCTCCTCCGGTGATCGGACCATGGGCAGTACAGCGTGCCTGCAGCCTGCTGACCAGGGGCTGAACGTGGCGGCCAGGTCCGACGCAACCGCAGCGCGGGTCGTGTGCCGTCGGTCTACTCGACGTCGGTCGCAGTGCCACCGGTGAGCCGGAGCAGCTCGGCGTACGTCGTGGGGAAGACCGCGTGCGGGTGACCGCCGGCCGCCCACACGGTCTCGTGCCGGTCGAGCCAGCGGTCGACGAATGTGCGCAGCGGCACCGGGTGCCCCACCGGCGCGACTCCACCGATCGCCTGCCCGGTCGCCGCCCGTACGGCGTCGGCGCGTTGCAGCGGTGCCAGGCCGTGGTTGGCGGCCACCTTGGCGGTGTCGACGCGGTGGGCGCCGGAGGTGATCACCAGCACCGGCTCCCCCGCGCAGGAGAAGACCAGGCTGCTCGCGATGGCACCGACCTCGCAGCCGAGCGCCGCGGCGGCGGCCACGGCGGTGCGGGTCGAGTCGGGCAGCACGACGACCTGACCCGGTACGCCCGCGGCCGCCAGCCCATCGCGTACCCGCACGACCGACGGGTGCTGCTCGAGATGCTGCCCGCTCACCGGCGCGACGCTAGCGCTCACGTCGACCACTCGGCGAACGATGCGGTTTCGGCAGTTGACGGACTGTCGGTGGTGGGGTCTACTGTTGACGGTGTTCGAACACATGTTCGAACACTCGAGAGGGGCTCCGCGCCGACGGTCGTGACTCGACCCCACGGCTGTCGGCGCGGGTCGCCGAGTGCCAGGAGGATGCGATGCGGTGTTACGACGATCCCGTCGAGGTCCGCAAGGGCCTGGTCGACACGGTGGAGGGACCTGAGCAGTTCGTCTGGCGCGGCCGGTTGTGGCAGGTCCGCGCCGTCGTCGGCCGCTGGGTCGAGACCGCCCCGTGGTGGGAGCACCGTGCCGTCCAAGGACTGCTCGGCTCGCCGGAGGACACCGCGCTCGGGCCCGAGCAGAACGGCGCTGAGCAGAACGGCGCTGAGCAGAACGGCGCTGAGCAGAACGGCGCTGAGCCGAACGGCGCTGAGCAGGACGGCGCTGAGCCGAACGGCGCTGAGCCGAACGGTGCTGAGCCGGACGGTGCTGGGCCGGACGGTGCTGGGCCGGACGGCACCGACCGAGGGGGAGGGGTGGCGACATCGGTCGCGGCGCTCGTCGCCGAGCAGGAGGTGTGGCGGGTCGACGCCACCCGCGGCCGGCTCGGAGTGGTCTGTCCCGACGACCGTGAGGTGCGAGGGGTGTTCGACCTCGTCCTCGACACCGGGACCGGCTGGTGGCGGCTCACCGGGTGCCAGGACTGACCGTGGGGAGCACGACGGTGTCATCTGCCCCCGCATCCGCGGCCGCCGACTGCCTTGCCCGCGCCGAACGGGCCCTGCTCGAGGCGGGCGCGACTACCGAGCACACGGTGCGCTACTCCTGCGCCCACGTCGCGGCGCTGCGTACGGCGGCCGCCGTGCTCGCCGTGCGGACCCGCCCGCACCCGCGCGGAGAGCGCAACGCCTGGGTGCTGCTCGCCCGGGTGGCCCCCGAGCTGACCGAGTGGGCTGCCTTCTTCGCCGCCGGCGCCCCCAAGCGGGCAGCTGCCGAGGCCGGGTTGGCCCGAGCGGTGAGCACCCGGGAGGCCGACGACCTGCTGCGGGACGCGGAGTGCTTCGTCCGGGTGGTCGAGCAGCTGCTCGACCTGCCCGGCCAGCCGCGGCTTCCCGACCAGGTGCCGGCATCCGGGCGGACCGCGTGAGCGACCCGTTCGTGCACCTGCACGTGGCCTCCGGCTACTCGCTGCGGCATGGCGCCTCCCACCCGCACCGGCTGGTCGAGCGGGCCGCCGAGCTCGGGCAGGACATCCTCGGGCTCACCGACCGCGACGGGGTCTACGGGGCGGTCCGGTTCGCCAAGGCCTGCCTGCAGACCGGTGTCCGTCCGGTGCTCGGCGTCGACCTCGCGGTGGAGCCGTCCGGGCTGCTGCCGGGGGCACCCCCCACCTCTCGTACGCCGCGGGGTCCCGTGCGGGGTCCAGTCCGGGGTCCAGTCCGGGGTCCAGTCCGGGGTGGCGTCTTCCGCGACCCGGAGCTGTCCCGGATCACCGTGCTGGCCGGCGGGCGGCGGGGCTGGGCGGCGCTGTGCCGGCTGCTGTCGGCGACCCACCTGCGCGGGGAGCGGGGGACACCGGTGACCACCGCCGACCTGGTCGCCGAGCACGTCGCCGGTCGAGACGTCGTGGTGCTGCTCGGCCCGGCCTCCGAGGTGGGCCGGGCGGTCACCGCCCGGCGTGACGACCTTGCCGCCGCGGTGCTGCACCGCTGGCGCTGTTTGATCGACCCGGCCGACCTGATGGTCGAGCTGGTGTCGCACCGGGTGGCCGGAGCCGGCCCGGGCAGCACCGTGCACGCCGCCCGGATGGCCGGTCTCGCCGAGCGGGCCAGGCTCGAGACCGTTCTCACCAACGCGGTCCGGCACACCGACCCGGACGACGCCGCCGTCCTCGACGTGCTCGACTCCGCCCGCCGGCTGGTGCCGCTCGACCTGCGCCACCTCGACCGCCGCAACGCCGAGGGCTTCCTCAAAGCCGGCAAGCAGATGGCCGAGGTGGCCGACGAGATCTGCCGGGCCGCGGGCACGGGCGAGCGGGCAGCCGGCCGGCTGCTGGCCCGCACCCGCACGACCGCCGAGCGCACCGCGCTCGACCCGCGCGCCGACCTCGGCCTGGGTGAGGTGCACTTCCCCGAGCTGGCTAGCCCTGAGCTCGCCGCCGGGGCAACAGACGGCACCGGCTCGGCCGACACGGTGCTCCGCGACCGCTGCCTGGCCGGGTTGGCCCGCCGCTACGGCACGTTGCCGCCCGACGACGAGCGGCGGGCGTACGACCGTCTCGACGACGAGCTGCGCACGATCGAGACGTTGGGCTATGCGGCGTACTTCCTCACCGTGGCCGACGTGTGCGACCTGATCCGGGAGATCGGTGTCCGGGTCGCGGCCCGGGGCTCCGGGGCCGGGAGCCTGGCTAACTACGCGCTCGGCATCTCCGGTGTCGACCCGCTGCGGCACGGGCTGCTCATGGAGCGGTTCTTGTCCCCGCTGCGCCAGGCGCTACCCGACATCGACATCGACGTGGAGTCGGCCCGCCGCGAGGAGGTCTACACCCGGATCCTCGCCCGGTACGGCGGGGAGCGGTGCTGCTGCGTGGCGATGATGGACACCTACCGGGTGCGGCACGCCGTCCGTGACGTCGGCGCGGCGCTCGGGATGCCGCCGGGCGAGGTCGACACCATCGCCAAGGCGTTCCCGCACATCCGCGCCCGCGACGCCCGCGCCGCGCTGCGCGAGCTGCCCGAGCTGCGGGCATCCGGCCTCGGCGAGCAGCGGCTGACGGTGCTGTTCGACCTGGTCGAGCGGCTCGACGGGCTGCCCCGCCACATCGCCCTGCACCCGTGCGGTGTGCTGCTGTCCGATGCGACCCTGCTCGACCGCACCCCGGTCGAGGCCAGCTACGCCGGTTTCCCGATGAGCCAGTTCGACAAGGACGACGTCGAGGACCTCGGCCTGCTCAAGCTCGACGTCCTCGGCATCCGCATGCAGTCGGCGATGGCGCACGCCACCGCCGAGATCTCCCGTGTCGACGGCGTCGAGGTCGACGTCGACGACCAGCGACAGGTGCCGCTCGACGACCCGGCCACCTATCGGCTGATCGGGCACGCCCGCACCCTCGGCTGCTTCCAGATCGAGTCGCCTGGTCAGCGCGAGCTCACCGGCAAGTTCGGCCCCGAGTGTTTCGCCGACATCATCACCGACATCTCGCTGTTCCGTCCCGGTCCGGTCAAGAGCGACATGGTGGTGCCGTTCCTGGAGGCCCGGCAGGGCTGGCGGCAGCCGGCCTATCCGCACCCCGACCTCGAACCGGTGCTGCGACCCACCAGCGGCGTGGTGGTCTTCCACGAGCAGGTGATCGAGATGATCGCGCTGTTCACCGGTTGCACGCTGGCCGAGGCCGACGAGGTCCGTCGCGCGCTCGGTGACCGCGACGGGCAGGTCGACGTCAAGATGTGGTTCTTCCCCACCGCACTGGGCCGCGGCTACCCCGAGAAGGTGGTGGAGCAGGTGTGGGCGGTGCTGGAGGCGTTCGCGTCGTTCGGCTTCTGCAAGGCGCACGCGGCGGCGTTCGCCCTGCCCACGTACCAGTCGGCCTGGCTCAAGACCCACCACACCGCCGCGTTCCTCGCCGGGGTGCTCACCCACGACCCGGGGATGTACCCCAAGCGGTTGATCCTCGACGACGCCCGCCAGTTCGGCATCGCCGTGCTGGGCCTCGACGTCAACTCCTCCGACGCCACCTACCGGGTCGAGCGGGTCGGGCGCGGGGACGAACCACCGCCACGCGTCCTCGGTGCAGATCCTCGGGCCGCACCGCCACCGGGGCTGCCCGACGCCCGGTCGTACGGCATCCGGCTGTCGCTGGCCGACGTCAAGGGCATCTCGGCCGCCGAGGTGGCCGGGGTCGTCGCCGGCCGGCCCTACCATTCGCTCACCGACTTCTGGCACCGCGCCGGCTGCTCCCGGCCGGTGGTCGAGCGGCTGGTCGTCGCCGGCGGCTTCGACACCCTGTACGGCATCGGCTCGCCGGTCCCGGTGCAGCGGCGGGGGCAGGTGACCCGGCGCGACCTGCTGCTGCAGGTGCTCGACCTCGACCGGTGGAGCCGGGCCGTCGCCCGGGGACAGCGCCGGGCCCGGCTCGGCAGGCGCCGCGGAGGTGGCGCACCGAGCGCCGGTATGGACAGCGCCGGTATGGACAGCGCCGGTATGGACAGCGCCGGTATGGACAGCGCCGGTATGAACACCGTGTCGCTGGCGTCCGGCCAGTCCCGGGCGACAGCACCGGTCGAGGAGCAGCAGAGCGTCCAGCTCGCCCTCGACCTCGGGGACGCGCCGGGCCGGGCCGAGCCGACCGGCCTGCCGGAGATGACCAGCGCCGAGCGGGTCCGGGCCGAGCTGGAGGTGCTCGGCCTGGACGTGAGCCGACACGTCGTGGACTTCTACGCCGCCATGCTCGACGCGCTCGGGGTGACTCGGTCGGCGCAGCTGCTGCGGCGGCGCAGTCACAGCACCCTGCTGGTCGCCGGCGTCAAGGTCGCCACCCAGACCCCCCCGATCCGGTCCGGGCGCCGGGTCGTCTTCCTCACCCTCGACGACGCCACCGGCCCGGTGGACGCCACCTTCTTCGAGGACGCCCAGGGGCCGTACGCCGCCACGGTCTTCCACTCCTGGCTGCTCGTGGTGCGCGGCGAGCTGCGGCGTACCGGACCGCGCGGGGTGTCGCTGCGCGCCACCGGCTGCTGGGACCTCACCGCGCTGCACGAGCTGTGGCGCCGCGAGGGCCTCGACGCGGTGCATGCCGAGCTGGCCCGCGTCCCCGACGGCTTCGGCACCGCCGGGTCGGCGGCAGACCTCGCCGTGCACGGTGCCGCGGAGAGCCGGTCGACCCGGCCGGTCATGGCGCAGCCACCGGACCTTGGCGGTGCTCTCGGCAAGGACGGGCGCGACGAACAGCCGGCCGCGACCCGGGCCGGTGGCATGGGGCGGCGCCGGGTGCTGGTGCATCCCAGCGGGTACCGCCAGTCGCCGTACTCCGACGTCCGACCCGCGGGCGAGGACGTCAAGACCGCGCCCCGCAAGCTGTGGCACTCCAGCCCCGGCAGCTCGGGGGGTTGAGGTGCTCGTGCGGTCAGTCGGGGCGCGCCGGCTCACTACGCTGGCCTCGTGGTCGAGCACCGGCGCAGCGCGTTGCGTACAGCGGTGGTGTGGGACGTCTTGGAGGTGGAGCTCGCCGGCCTCGCCGGCGCCGGCCGGGTGGTCGATCTCGGCGGTGGTACCGGAGGGTTCGCGGTGCGCGTGGCCGAGCAGGGACACCGGGTCACCGTCGTCGATCCCAGTCCGGACGCGTTGGCCGCGCTCGACCGGCGGGCGGCCGAGGCGGGTGTCGTCGAGTCCGTCCGCGGCGTGCAGGGCGACGCCTCCGACCTGTCCCGCCTGGTTGCGGACGGGTCGGTGGACGGCCAGGTCGACATGGTGGTCTGCCACGGGGTGCTGGAGGTGGTGGACGATCCCGGGTCGGCGCTCGACGCCATGGCCGCGGTGCTGCGGCCCGACGGGGTGCTCAGCGTCGTGGTGGCGGGCCGGGTCGCTGCCGCACTGGCGCGTGCCCTGGCCGGTCACTTCGACCAGGCTCGTGCGTTGCTCGGCGCCACCGTCGAGCAGTGGGACCTGCGCACGCAGGGCCAGCGTCGATACACCCGGGACGAGGCGGTGGTGCTGCTGCGCGCGCACGGTTTCGACCTGCAGACGGTGCACGCCGTCCGCGTCTTCACCGACCTGGTGCCGAGCGCCCTGGTCGACACCGAGCCCGGCGCGGCGGCGGCACTGCTCGCGCTGGAACGGGCCGCCGCCGACATCTCCGAGCTCGCCGCCGTGGCCAGCCAGCTGCACCTGCTCGCCCGCCGCGCCTGACCCGCCGCGCCCCGGGACCGATGTCGAGACATTGCGGCTGCTCGGGCGACCCCGGTGTCTCGACACCGGTGAGTACTGGCGATGGTGATCGCCGACGACGGAGGCTGCCCGATCCTGCACGTCGACATGGATGCGTTCTATGCCTCGGTGATGGTGCGGGAGCGGCCCGAGCTTCGCGACCGTGCCGTCATCGTCGGTGGGGGGCATCGCGGGGTGGTGCTGTCGGCCAGCTACGCCGCCCGGGTGCACGGGGTGCACTCGGCGATGCCGATGATGCGAGCCCGCCGGCTGTGTCCGCACGCGGTCGTGATCCACCCCGACTTCACGTTGTTCGCCACGGTGTCCAGCGCGGTGATGGAGACGTTCCGTACCGTCACCCCGACGGTCGAGGCGATGTCGCTCGACGAGGCGTTGCTCGACGTGTCCGGCGCCCGGCGCCGGCTGGGCAGTCCCGCCACCATCGCCGCCCGGCTGCGGGACCAGATCGCCACCGAGCAGCAGATCACCTGCTCGGTCGGCGTGGCCGCCACCACCCACCTGGCCAAGCTCGCCTCCCGTCGGGCCAAGCCCGACGGGTTGCTGGTGGTGCCCCGCCACCGGGCCACGGCGTTCCTGCACCCGCTCGACGTGGGCGAGCTGTGGGGGGTGGGGGAGGTGACCGCGTCGGGTCTGCACCGGCTCGGCCTGCGTACGGTCGGCGACGTTGCCCATACCCCGCTGGCGCTGCTGCGCCGCGCCCTCGGCGCCGCCACCGCGGACCATCTGCACGAGCTCGCCTGGGGTGGCGGGCGCACCATCGTCAACCCGCGCCGTTCACCCGACGATCCCGACCGCAGCATGGGCGCCGACGAGACGTTCGGCCGCGACACCGACAGCCCCGACGTGATCCGCCGCGAGCTGCTGCGGCTGTCGGCCAAGCTCGCCGCCAGACTGCGGGCAGCGAGGGTGGTCGGGCGCACCGTCGCCGTGCGGGTGCGGTTCTCCGACTTCACCACGATCACCCGCTCCCGTACGTTGCCTGACCCCACCGACATGGCGGTCGAGATCTACGCCACCGCGGCCGAGCTGTTCGCCGGGCTCGGTCTGCAGCGGGCCCGGCTGCGCCTGGTGGGGGTGCGGGTCGAGGGACTGCGTCCGGTCGGCGACAGCTACCGGCAGCTCGAGCTTGGGGCTCGCAGCCACGGCTGGTCGGACGCCGAGCGTGCGGTCGACCGGGCCGCCACCCGCTTCGGTCGGCACGCTGTCGTCCCTGCCGCCCTGGTCGGCTCCCGCCGTCCCTGAGCGGGGGTCAGGACCACTTGCCGTAGACGTGAACCTTCAGGTTGACCTTGTGGGTCAGCGCCCAGAGCTGGCGGGCGTCCTCGTTGTACATGTTCACGCAGCCGTGGCTGTGCCCCTCGTACGGATCCAGCATCGACGGCGAACCGTGGAAGGCCTGCCCGCCGGAGAAGAACTGCGAGTACGGCATCGCCGTGCCGTAGATGCTGCTGACGTGGTCCCTGTCGCGATAGAACACGCGGAACGTCCCGGTGCGGGTCTCGTAGCCGCGGTCGCCGCCGCGCACCAGCCAGGTGTTCCACAGCCGGCCCCGCTTCCACAGCGTGAGCTGGTGGCGGGAGCGGTCATAGCAGGCGTGCCAGCCGGTGCCGTTGGTGCACAGGCGCGGCAGCGCGTCGCGGTTGCGGACCGTGCGCTTGAGCAGCACCTTCCAGGTAGCGCGGTCCGCGGTACCGCTCACCGGCAGGTCGGCGCGGCGCTGGAAGCGCTGTACCGCGGCGTGCGTCAGGCCCCCGAAGTAGCCGGTCACCGGCCCGCGGTAGACGTCGGCGCGTCGCAGCCGGTACTGCAGCTCGGTGACGTGCTCGATCGCGTGCACGCCTCGGTCCTCGTCGCCGCGTACCGCGGTCTCGTGGGCGAGCCGCTTGCGCAGCTTCAACCGGGCGTCGGCGCCGGTCGCCGGGTCGGTCGCCTCGTGGGTCACGTTCACCACTGATGCCGGCTGCGATGCGGGCTGCGATACTGGATGCGCCAGCGCCGTGGGACCGAGCAGCGTGAAAGCCACCGCCACCGTTCCTGCCCCCGTCATCGCCACCGGCACCGTCGACGCGGATCCCCCGGCTCTCCACATGGTTTGTCCCTTCGCCGATTCCGATCCTGCCGCCCCCACATATTGTGCTCCCCGGCTTTCGAGACCGACGGGTCCTGCCTACACTCAGGGTCAGGACCGGCAGCGGGAGGACGTACAGTGCCACTCTCCGAAGAGGAGCAGCGGCTGCTCGAGCAGATGGAGCAGGCGCTCGCGGACGAGGATCCGAAGTTCGCCTCGACGCTGCGCGGGTCGACCTTGCGCGCGCGGCTGCGCCGCACCGTCCTGGTCTCCGCCATCGGATTCATCGCCGGGGTGGCGGCGCTGATGTTCGGCCTGGTCCTGGTGCAGACATGGGTGAGCGTCATCGGCTTCGTGCTGATGTTGGCCGCGGCCTACTTCTTCGTGACCGCATGGCGTCGTGGTGGCGAGGTGTCGGCCGACGAGACCCCCCCGCCGGGCAGTGGCAACGGACGCCAGCAGCGGGCTTCGGCTGGCCCGCGGCAGTCGTCGTTCATGGACCGGATGGAAGAGCGCTGGCGCCGCCGGCGCGACGAGGGTCTCTGACGACCCTGGTCTGGCGCCGTCCGCGGCCTCACCAGCGCTGCTGGTCGTCGGCCCGCATCAGCAGCTCGGCTCCGCGGTCGGTCAGCCGGGTCCGCAGCGGGCCGGACGCCCCCATCCGCGGCCGCGGGAGCACCGAGGCCGGCAGCCAGGTCGCCCGCCACCGCTGACCGCCTGAACGGCCGGCGGCCAGCCGCTGGTGAACCTGATCGACGTCGTCGCGGACGGCTCCGAGCGGCCGGCTTGACCCAGCGGTGCTGCGGGCGAAGCGGAACCGCTCCACGTCGATCACCAGCCGGTTCAACGCATCGACGACGTCCGGGTCGTTGTCGACATGGGGGCGCAGGGCACGCCCCGACGTCCGCAGGGTCGCGGTGGGATCCAACCGTAGGCCGAGGTCGACGGCCAGGTCGGTGAGCTCTCGCCACCCCACCTCCGCCGCCGGTGGACCGGTGCCGAGACGGGCTCGGCGCCACCGCCTGGTCCGAACGGCGGCGCGGCCCGCCCGAGGCGCCAGCAGCCCCAGCCCGAGCAGCGGCAGGCCGACCAACGTCACCAGCTGGCCCGCCCCGATCCCGCCACCTCCGCCGGCGGCGCCGTCCGAGCCCGGTGCTGGGGTGGCCACGGTGTCCGGGCGAAGGCTGCGGGTGGGTTGGGCGGTGGCAGTTGGGGCGCTGGTCGGGTCCGCGCCGCCCTGGTCGTCAAAGCTCGGTGCGGCGCCTGTGCGCACCGCCGGGGTGGGCTCGAAGCGGACCCAGCCGATCGTTTCGAAGTACAGCTCGGGCCAGGCGTGCATGTCCACGCCGCGGAAGACCCAGCTGCCACCCGGTGCGGCCTCCGGTTGCAGGAACCCCACTGCGACGCGGGAGGGGATGCCCAGCTCGCGCGCCATCAGCGCCATCGACGCCGCGAACTGCTCGCAGTAGCCGACCCGGTCGCTCTGCAGGAACTGCTGGATCGTGTCCAGCCCGTCGCCGGGCGCCGCTGCCACGGAGTACCTGAAGCCGCCGTCGCGGCGGAACCAGTCCTGCAGCGCGGCCGCCTGCTCGAAGTCCGACTCCGCACCGGCCGTCACCTGGTCGGCGAGGTCACCGATGACCGTCGGCATCTCCGCTGGAAGCTCCAGGTACGCACCCACCTCGTCCTCGTCCGGCTCGGCGGTGTTCGCCAGCTCGGCGGCGGTCGGCAGCACCAGCGTGGAGATGGACAGGTAGTCGAGCCCGGCGCCGGTCTCGCCCTCGGCGCGAGCGGAGACGTCCAGGTTGGCGACGTCGACACCCCAGCTGCCCTGGGCGTTCATGGTCGTCACCGGGTACAGGGTCGGCAGCCAGCTGGTGCGGAACAGCTCGCTGATCTGCACGTCGAGCGCGACCCGCTGGCGGGTGACCGACGACAGCAACCCGGGCGGCCCCTCCACCCGGTCGACGGGTGTGGAGCTGTCGTCCTCGCGCGGCCCGGGCTCCCAGGAGGTGCCGGTGAACTCGTCCAAGGCAGCGATCCGCAGGTACGAGGGGGCCGGCCCATCGGTGCGCACCGTGACCAGCACCTGATCGCTCTGGAGGCCGAGGTTGCGACGGAGGTCCAGGATCGGATTGTCGACCTCCACTGTCACGTCGCCGGTGCCGCCCAGCCCCTCCTCGCCGCCGGTGAGGGGGCCATCGGCCAGAAACGTGCGAGGGAACGTGGGGACGACGATCGGCACCACGACGGCGAGCGCGACCGCGCCGAGCCCTACCCGGCGCCCGGACTGCACCAGCGTCGACACAGTCACCGCCCGGTCGCGCACGCTCAGCAGTGAGCCGGTGACGCTGATCTGGCGGCCCCAGTGGCTCACCCGGTCGCGCTGCTCGGCCCCGATCAGGAACACGTACGCCAGCGCACCCGGGACGAAGGCGAGCACCGGGACCTCGCCGGCGAGCAGTGACACCGGGGTCATGTAGACGCCCAGGAACACCAGGCCGGCCAGCGCGGGACGCCGCAACGCCACCGCGACCAGGTCGACCAGCAGCGCCACCGCTCCGACGACCATCGCCAACGCAGCGTCGACCCCCCGGTCGGCCGGCGCGGGCGGGGCGTACTCCTGCCAGGTCGCGAGCGCAGCCTGAACGAGATCGATCAGGGCGGTCATCGACTCGCGGGTCGGGACCACCATTGCCCACGCCTGCGGCGCCGCGTAGGCGAAGGTCACCCACTCCAGCAGGCTGAACACCTGCAGCACCAGCACCAGCGGGAGCGGCAGGTGCAGCAACCGCCCGGCCGCCCCCACGAGTGCGACAGCCGCCCCACCCACTGCTCCGGAGACCAGGAAGTCGCTGTCGGCCACCAACGGGGCCAGCGCCAGGCAGGCCGCGATCGTGGCCAGCCAGCCCCACATCGCCAGTCGCACCGCGCGCGACCAGGACCTCATCGCGCACCGCCGATGGGGTCGTGCCGCGTCACCGCGGACGCCGCCGCCCAGCCTGACCGTCCCCGCCCGTGGAGCTGGGTCCCGAGCCGGCTCCAGGCCACCGGCACCGGCTCCCCGGGGCTGACGACGGCCACCGCCCAGCCCGCGGCACGGAGCAGGGCCGCGTGCCGGGCCATCGCCGGCTCACCCGCGGTGGTCGACGCGGTTCCGGGCCGCGGGCCGGAGCGCCAGTCGTCCGCGTCGATGAGCAGGCCGAGCCCACGCCCGGTGGCTACCGCGCGGGACAGCTCGGGGACGTCGGCAGAATGCAGCCGACCCAGCACCGCCACCAGCAGTCCCGGTTGTCGGCCCACGGCTTGCGCGGCGTCGAGCAGGCGGACCTGGTTGGACGGGCGCAGCGCCGCGAGCTGGTCGAGGATCGGGCCGCTCTGCGCCTGCGGGCTGAGCACATGGTCGTGCCAGGTGAACGCCTCCACGTCCGGGTGGTCGGTGATCAGCCGGACCGCAAAGCCGGCCCGGGTGAGATCGACCGCCACCGAGGCTGCCGCGGACACTGCCCACTCCAGCGAGGCGCCCGGGCCGGTCCCCTCGTGTGCGAGCAGCCGGCCGTCCAGCAAGACGGTTGCCCGGCTCTGCCACGGTTGCTCCTCGCGCCGCACCATCAGCTCGCCGGTACGAGCGGTGCTGCGCCAGTGCACCCGGCGCAGGTCGTCGCCGCGGCGGTACTCGCGGACAGTCACGTCCTCGGCGCTGCCGACCGTGAACGCCCGCGGGCGTCGCTCCCCGGAGCCGGTCCATTCGCTGCTCACCGCCACCGCGGGCAGCCGGTGCACCGTCGGTGTCACCACCAGCCGGGTGGTGGCGGTGAAGGTGCGCACCAGCTCGATCATCCCGAACGGGTCGCTGACCCGGATGGACAGCGGTCCGACCTCGAAGTGGCCGCGGCCGTCCGAGCGGACCGGGTATGACACCTCGCGCTCCCACCGCCGCCCCATGTGGTCGATGACGAAGCGAGGCCGGGTCCCGAGTGCGTACGGCACCCGGTCCTCCAGCAGCAGCAGCCCGGTCGGCATCCGGCCCTCGTTGGCCAGCCGCAGCGTGACGGTTGCGGTCTCCCCGACGGCTACCCGGCCGGGTGCCACCGAACGGTCGGCGCGCAGCCGGTAGCGGGCCCTGCTGACCACAACCGCGGTCAGCAGGGGTACGGCAGCCGCCAGCACGCCGACGCGCAGCAACGCGTCGTAGCCGAGCACGATCGAGCACAGTGCCGTCGCCGACCCGGCGGCCAGGAAGGCGCGCCCCCTTGTGGTGAGTGCCGCGAGCGCCTCCCGCACCCGTCAGCCCTTCGAGCTGTGAGTCTGCGCGTCGGGCACCGGCACGGCGGCAACCGCGGAGGCGAGCACCTGCTCGGGGAGCCGGCCGCCCATCGCGGCCTCGGGAGCCAGCAGCAGCCGATGCGCCAACACCGGCGAGACCAGCCGCTGGATGTCGTCCGGCACCACGTAGTCGCGCTGCTCGAGGGCTGCCCAGGCCTTCGCCGCGCGCACCAGGTGCAGGGTCGCACGAGGAGACGCGCCCAGCCGTAGGTCGGGGGAGCGGCGGGTGCCGACCACGATGTCGACCGCGTACCGCTGCACGCTCGGCGCCACGAACACGCCGCGGACGACATCGACGAGCTTGGCGACCTCTGCCGCGCTGGTCACCGGCTCGACCTCGTCCAGCGGGCTCAACCCGGTGTGGCTCTCCAGCATGGCGAGCTCTGCGGTCGGCACCGGGTAGCCCATCGACACCCTGGCCATGAAGCGGTCCCGCTGGGCCTCGGGCAGCGGGTAGGTCCCCTCCATCTCGATCGGGTTCTGGGTGGCGATGACCATGAACGGCTCGTCGAGGTAGTACGTGGCGTTGTCGACGGTGACCTGCCGCTCCTCCATGCACTCCAGCAGCGCGGACTGAGTCTTCGGTGAGGCGCGGTTGATCTCGTCGCCGACGACGATGTTCGCGAACACTCCTCCCGGCCTGAACTCGAAGTTCCGGGTGTCCTGGTTGAAGATCGACACCCCGGTCACGTCGCTCGGCAGTAGGTCGGGGGTGAACTGGATCCGGCGCACGGTGCCGTCGATGGCGCGGGCCAGGGTCTTGCTCAGCATGGTCTTGCCCACTCCGGGCACGTCCTCGATGAGCAGGTGCCCGCCGGCGAACAGCACCGTCAGGGCCGCGCGCACCACCTCGGCCTTGCCCTCGATCACCTGCTCGATGGTCTGCTGTAACCGGGTCGCCGTGGCCGTGAGCGCCGCGAAGTCCCCACTGGCCGCTCCACTGGCTGCTCCACTGGCCGCACTGCCCGGCTGGGGCTGTGTCATCTGGCCTCCTGGAGTGCGGGACTGACCTCGGCATTTTCGCACGCGGCGCAGGTCGGGGGCCCCCGGCCGGCGAAAGCGGTCGGCGGTGGGCCCCCGTGGCGTGGTTGACGGTGGGTGACTGTGGGGTAGAGTGGAGGAGAGTGGAGAAACCGGGGAAGGGGTGGTCGCGGTGTTCTTCGGCACCCACACGCCCCGGCTGGACGACAAGGGCAGGTTGACACTGCCCGCGAAGTTCCGCGAGGCGCTCACGGAGGGGTTGGTCATGACCAAGGGCCAGGACCGCTGCCTCTATGCCTTCCCGAGCGGTGACTTCGCCCAGGTGACCGAGCGGCTGGCCAGCGCGTCGGTGACCGACAAGCGCACTCGCGACTTCCTGCGGGTCTTCTACTCCGGCGCCGCCGACGAGGTCCCGGACAAGCAGGGCAGGGTCACCATCCCACCGGCGCTTCGGGCGTACGCCAACCTCAGCCGCGACTGCGTGGTGATCGGCGCAAACGCCCGGATCGAGATCTGGGACAGCGCCGCCTGGACACAGTTCATGGCCGCGCAGGAGCAGGCCTTCTCCGAGCTGGAGGAGGAGGTGGTGCCGGGTGTGATCTGAGTGACCGAGCCGAGGCACCGCAGCCGGGTCACGGTCCTGCGGCCAGGCCTTCGCCCCGCCCCGCCTGCTGGCGCACCTTCCCCGGTGCCAGCCGACGACTTCCTCCCGGACCTCGGGTGGCGGGCGAAGACCTGCTCGTACGAACGCACCCGGCGGGACACCGAGACAGCGGGACACCGAGACAGCGGGACACCGAGACGAGGGTCGAGAGTCGTGAGTGGAGTACACCCGCCGGATGCGCCGCCGGTGCGCCGGATCCGCGAGGACGTGCGCGACGGCTTGTACGTCATGGTCTTCTCCTGCGCGGCGTCGACGCTGACCGCGGCGGGGTTGCTGGCCCTGACCCGACTGGCCGGTTGAGCCGAGCCCGATGTCCGAGTCGACGCCCGAGCAGGTGCCGGAGCGGGCTCACGTCCCGGTCTTGCTCGACCGGGTCGTGCAGCTGCTCGCGCCGGCGCTGGCGCGTCCCGGCGCGGTGCTGGTCGACGCGACTGTCGGGCTCGGCGGCCACTGCGAGGCGGTGCTGGACCGCTGCCCGCAGGCACGCGTGGTGGGGCTCGATCGCGACCCGGTCGCGCTCGAGCTGGCCCGCCGTCGGCTGGCTCGCTTCGGCGACCGGGTACTGCTGGTGCACGCCGTCTTCGACGCCGCGTTCGATCCCGAGACCGGACCGGCTACCGGCGCCGGCGTCGGCGTCGGCATCAACGCGGTGCTGTTCGACCTCGGCGTCTCGTCGTTGCAGCTGGACCGGAGCGAGCGCGGGTTCTCGTACGCGCAGGACACCCCCCTCGACATGCGGATGGACGCCTCGACCGGGCCGACGGCGGCAGACCTGCTCAACCAGTCCGGTGAAGCGCAGCTGACGCGGATCCTGCGCACGTACGGCGAGGAGCGGTTCGCGGCGCGCATCGCCCACGCGATCGTCCGGACCCGGGACCGACAGCCGTTCACCACCAGCGCCCGGCTGGTCGAGGTGGTGCGCGACAGCGTGCCGGCGCCGGCCCGGCGCACCGGTGGGCACCCGGCCAAGCGGACCTTCCAGGCGCTGCGCATCGCCGTCAACGACGAGCTGACGGTGCTGCGGCGGGCACTGCCCGCGGCGGTGGACGCCACCTCCGTCGGCGGGCGGATCGTGGTGCTCGCATATCAGTCGCTGGAGGATCGCATCGTCAAGCGCGAGCTGACGTCGCGGGCAAGGGCACAGGTGCCGGACGACCTCCCGGTGGTGCCCGACGACCGGGCACCCGAGCTGCGGCTGCTCACCCGCGGCGCCGAGCGGGCGCCGGCGGACGAGGTCGCGGCCAATCCCCGCGCTAGGTCGGTGCGGCTGCGGGCCGCCGAGCGGGTCCGGGCGGTCGCGTGAGCTCGCCGCTCGGTCGCGCCGGGACCGCCACCCGGCCGCCTGCCCGCACGACGACACCGCGAAGCCGGCTCACCGTGCTGGCCGACCGCAAGGCGGACAAGCCGAGCGGGGCTTTCGTCGCGCTGCTGGTCGCCGTCCTGGCCGGCGGCATGGTCGGTCTGCTGGTGCTCAACACGGCGATGCAGCAAGCGGCGTTCCAGCTCGACCAGCTGCGCGACCGGCAGCAGGGACTCAGCGTCCGCAGCCAGGTACTCGGCCTGCAGGTGGAGCGGCTGCGGTCCCCTGAGCATGTCGCGCGCGCGGCGACCGACCTCGGCATGGTGCAGATGCCTGGCCCGGTGTTCCTCCGCCTCGAGGACGGCAAGGTGCTGGGCGACCCGGTGCCAGCGGCCGCCGGCACCGGTCCGCAGCTGGTCCCGCCCGAGCCGGCACCGGCGGTGGCAGAGCCACCGCGGACCGACTCACCCGCGCCCTCGCCCACCCAAGGCGCCGACGGCCGACCTGGGCGGTCCGGCGGTGACCGCGGATGAGGCGCACCTCACGCGCCACCCGCGTCCAGCGCGAGCAGCGCCGGGCCCGCCGGATGCAGGTACGGATCCGGGTCGTGTTCGTGCTCACCGCCATGGTGCTGTCACTGTTCGCCGCCCGGCTGGTGCAGTTGCAGGGCGTGGACGCCGCAGCGTACGCCTCGATGGCGGCCGACGAGCGGAACCGCACGGTCGAGCTGCACGCCGAGCGCGGCGTGATCCGGGACCGTAACGGCGAGGAGCTCGCCACCAGCGTCGACGGGGTGGCGCTGACCGCGGACCCCACCATGACCGCCGCCGACGCGCCTGCGATAGCCGCGGTGCTGTGGCGGATCGCGGGTCTCGACTACTTCGACACTGTCGCGGCGCTGCGTACGCCGGACACCAGGTTCGTCTGGCTGGAGCGGCAGGTCCCGGCCTGGGAAGCCGAGCGCGTGCTCCGGGCCCTGTCGAAGGACCGCCTCACCGGCGTGTTCACCCTGCGCGACCCGTACCGCACCTACCCGGCCGGTGACGTGGCCGGCAACGTGCTCGGCTTCCTCGACGTCGACGGCAACGGCATCGCCGGCCTGGAGGCCGTCGCCGACGAGCAGCTTCGCGGCAGGGACGGCGTCGAGACGTACATGGTCGCCGGCAACGGGGCGCAGATCCCGCTCACCCCCAGCAGCCTCGACGAGCCCGAGCAGGGCACCGGTCTCGAGCTCACCCTCGACCGGGACCTGCAGTGGTACGCCCAGCGCCGGCTGCAGCAGGCGATCCGCGACACCGGCGCCAGCAGCGGGACGGTGGTGGTCACCCACGTGCGCACCGGGCAGGTGCTGTCGCTTGCGGAGTGGCCGACCGTCGACCCCAACCGACCGGAGGCGGTCGACAAGCCCGACCGAGGCAGCCGCGCGGTGCAGAACGTGTACGAACCCGGCAGCGTCCAGAAGCTGCTGACCTTCGCAGCCCTGCTGGAGGAGGACCGCATCCGGCCCCGCACCCGGCTCACGGTGCCGCCTAGCCTGGTCTTCGACGACGCCCGCGTGCGCGACTGGTTCCCGCACGGCACAATTCGGCTGACCGCCACCGGTGCCCTCGCGCAGTCGTCCAACCTCGGGGTGATCAAGGCCGCGCAGGGCTTCCGCGGCAGCGAGCTGGAGCCTTACCTGCGCGCCTTCGGCCTGGGAGCCGAGACCGGCATCGGCCTGCCCGGCGAGTCCCGCGGCATCCTCTATCCCGCCTCCGAGTGGCTGGACATCACCCGCGCCAACATCCTGTTCGGTCAGGGCCTGTCGGTGACCGCGGTGCAGATGGCCTCCGCTGTCAACGCGATCGCCAACCACGGCACCTACGTCGCCCCGTCGCTGGTGCTCGGCGCGGTGGGACCCGACGGGGCCACCGTGCCCGTCGAGAAGGCAGAGCGCCACCGGGTGGTGTCCCGCGCCGCGGCCGGACAGGTCGCCGCGATGATGGAGGAGGCAGTGACCGCACCGGCGGGCACCGCCGAGGCCGCCGCGATCCCCGGGTACCGGGTGGCCGGCAAGACCGGCACCTCACAGCGCGTCACCGACGCCGGCGGGTACGACCCCAACCAGACCGTTGTGTCCTTCGCCGGTTTCGCCCCGGCCGACGACCCCCGGTTCTCCGCCTACATCGTGCTGGACAACCCTGCCCCGGGTGTCGGCGGCGGCAGCGGAGCCGGCCCGGTCTTCCACGACGTCATGGCCTACACGTTGCAGCGGTACGCGGTCGCACCGACCCGTGACAGGTCGCCGCCGCTCCCGTCCCGCTGGTGAGCCGGTAGCGTGCCCGGGCGTCAGCCGCCCGCGCCGACGACGCGACCGCACGCGGGCGCCGGGAGGCCCGAGCACCTGGAGTGCCCGTTGAACACACCGCCGTCCACGCTGGATGCGCGTCCCACCTCGGTCGACGGGGTGCGGTTGCGCGACCTGGTGGCACTGGTCCCGGACGTGGTGCCGGCGGGCGTCCCGGGAGCCGACCCGACCATCACTGGGCTCTCCCTCGACTCCCAGGCGGCACGCCCAGGCGATCTGTACGCCGCGCTGGCCGGTAGCCGCACCCACGGTGCCCGCTACGCGAAAGCTGCCGTGGCGGCCGGGGCGGTGGCCGTGCTCACCGACCCGGACGGCGCGCAGCTGCTGAGCCCGGACGCTCCAGGCGTGCCGGTGCTCACCGCACCGCGACCCCGAGCCGCGCTCGGCGTCCTGGGCGCCGCCGTGTACGGCCGACCCGCCGAGCGGCTGCTGATGCTCGGTGTGACCGGCACCCAGGGCAAGACCACGGTCACCTACCTGCTCGAGGCCGGGCTGCGCGGCGCCGGCCACGTCCCCGGGCTGGTCGGCACCACGGGCTCGGTCGCCGCCGGTCGCCGGATCGCGTCCCGGCTGACCACGCCGGAGGCCCCGGACCTGCACGCGCTGCTGGCGGTGATGCGCGAGCAGCGGGTCGGGGCCTGCGCTCTGGAGGTGTCCAGCCACGCGCTGGTCCAGGGCCGGGTCGACGGCATCGTCTTCGATGTCGCCTGCTTCCTCAACCTGGGCCGTGACCACCTCGACCTGCACCGCGACGTGGAGAGCTACTGGGCTGCCAAAGCCGAGCTGTTCGTCTCCGGCCGAGCCCGCCGGGCGGTCATCGACGTCGGCGATGAATGGGGCCGGCGGCTCGCCAGGCGTACGGACCTGCCGCACGTCACCTGCTCGACCGACCCTGAGAGCACCGCCGACTGGCGGGTGTCAGGGGTACGGCTGACCGCCCGCGGCAGCGTCTTCGACGTGCTGGGGCCGGCCGGGCGTCGTCAGCCGGTGCGGCTGCCGATCCCGGGCGCCTTCAACGTCCGCAACGCGCTGGCTGCAGTGGCCACCCTGGCCGAGGCCGGGTTGCCGCTGCCGGGCGTGGCTGCCGGCCTGGCCGGCGTCGAGGGGGCGCCCGGCCGGATGCAGGTGATCGACGAGGGGCAGGGGTTCGCCGCCGTCGTGGACTACGCGCACACCCCCGAAGCGGTCGAGGCGGTGCTGTCCACGCTACGGGCGGCCACCGCCGGCCGGCTCGTCCTGGTGCTCGGCGCGGGTGGAGACCGGGACCCCGGCAAGCGGCCGATGATGGGCCGGGTGGCCGCCGAGCTGGCCGACGTGGTCGTGGTCACCGACGACAACCCGCGGACCGAGGACCCCGCCGCGATCCGCGCCGCCCTGCTCGCCGGGGCGGATGAATCCGCATCGCACGCGCAGCTGGTCGAGCAGGGCGACCGGGCGGCGGCGATCCGACACGCGGTCGCGCTTGCGGGGGAGGGCGACACGGTGGTGGTGGCGGGCAAGGGGCATGAGACCGGGCAGGAGGTCCGCGGCACCATCCATCCCTTCGACGACCGCGCGGTCCTCCGCCAGGTGCTCCGCGCTGCGCTGCGGGAGCGGGGCCAGGACGGGTGATCGACCTCAGCCTGGACGAGGTGGCCCACGCCGTGCGGGGCCGGCTGAGCGGCGCCGACCCGGCCGAGATCGCGCGTGGCCCGGTGGTGATCGACTCACGCGCGGCCAGACCCGGCTCGTTGTTCGTCGCTGTCCCCGGCGAGCACGCCGACGGTCACGACTTCGCCGCGGCCGCGGTCGAGGCAGGCGCCGTCGCCACGCTGGCCGCCCAGGTCGTCGACGGGCCGCACGTCCTGGTCGACGACACCACGACCGCGCTCGGCGCCTTGGCCGCCAACGTACGGGGCCGGCTCGACCGGGTACGGGTGGTCGGCCTGACCGGTTCGCAGGGCAAGACATCCACCAAGGACCTGCTCGGCCAGCTGCTCGCCGGTGCCGGGCCGGTGGTGGCCCCCGCCGAGTCGCTCAACAACGAGCTCGGCGTGCCGCTGACCGTGCTGCGCGCCGACCGGCACACCGCCCACCTGGTCGTCGAGATGGGCGCGCGCGGACACCGCCAGGTGCGCTATCTGTGCCGGATCGCCCGGCCGAGCGTCGGGCTGGTCCTCAACGTCGGCACCGCCCACGTCGGCGAGTTCGGCAGCCGGGAGGCGATCGCGCAGGCCAAGGGCGAGCTGGTGGAGTCACTGCCGCCGGACGGGGTGGCCGTCCTCAACGCCGACGACCCGCTGGTCCTGGCCATGGCAGCGCGGTCCGCGGCCCAGGTGGTGACGTTCGGCCAGAGCCGCACCGCCGACGTACGCGTCGACGACCTGCAGGTGGACGTGGACGGCAGGCCCCGGTTCACGCTGGTGACCGCGACCGGGCGGGCGCCGGTCGCGATGCGTGTCCTGGGCGAGCACCAGGCCGCCAACGCCGCAGCCGCCGCGGCGGTGGCGCTGCAGCTGGGAGTGTCACTGGCTGCCGCGGCCGCCGGGCTGTCGAAGGCGTTCGCGCTGTCGCGCTGGCGGATGGAGCGCACCGTGCGCCCGGACGGGGTGGTGGTGGTCAACGACGCGTACAACGCCAGCCCCGACGCGATGCGCGCCGCGCTGCGCACCCTGGCTGTGCTCGGCCGTGCGCCGGGCGCCGGGCGCACGGTCGCGGTGCTGGGAGAGATGCGCGAGCTGGGCGCGAGCTCCGACGACGAGCACGATGCGGTCGGCCGGCTCGCGGCGAGCCTCGACATCGACCTGCTGGTCGTCGTCGGCGAGCAGGCCGAAGCCCTGCACCGCGGCGCGCGGCGAGAGGAGGGACAGGCCGGTGAGTCGGTGGCGGTCGCCGACGCCGACGCGGCCACCGCCTACCTGCGGGATCGGTTGCGGCCGGGTGACGTCGTCCTCGTCAAGGCGGCGCGGGCGGCCGGCCTGGAGCGGGTCGCTGCGGCTCTGCTCGCCCACAGCGATACTGGCCCGGGCCGGGAGCAGCCGGCACCCGAGCACACGACCACGCCAACGGGGAGTGGGCCTGCACGATGAGAGCGATCCTGCTCGGCGGCGCCCTTGCCCTGCTCGGCACCCTGCTCGGCACCCAGGTCGCCATCCGGTTCCTGGTCGCCCGCGGATACGGACAACTGATCCGCGACGACGGGCCCACCACCCACCACACCAAGCGCGGCACCCCGACCATGGGCGGCCTGGTGATCATCGCGTCGGTCCTCGTCGCGTACGCGCTGGCCAACCTGCTCACCCAGACGATGCCGTCGGCCTCGGCACTGCTGCTGCTGGGCCTGTTCACCGGCCTCGGCCTGGTGGGGCTCGTCGACGATTGGATCAAGATCTCCAAGCAGCGCAACCTCGGCCTGCGGAGCAAGACCAAGATGGCCGGGCAGACCGTGGTGGCGGTCACGTTCGCGGCGCTGGCGCTGCGCTTCCCGGACGAGAACGGTCGGTCCCCGATCTCGGACGGGATCTCGTTCATCCGCGACTTCACCTGGGAGCTGCCGGCGGCTGTGATCGTGGTGTGGGTGCTGGTGATGATCGCCGGCACCAGCAACGCGGTGAACCTGACCGACGGCCTGGACGGGCTGGCCACCGGGTCGGCGGTGATGGTGTTCGCCGGCTACACCCTGGTGAACATCTGGCAGAACAACCAGTCCTGCGAGAACCGGCTCGGGCCGAAGTGCTACGAGGTGCGCGACCCGCTCGACCTGGCCGTGGTCGCCGCCGCGATCACCGGCGCCTGCTTCGGCTTCCTGTGGTGGAACGCCTCCCCGGCCAAGATCTTCATGGGCGACACCGGCGCGCTGTCGCTTGGCGGCGCACTCGCCGGCCTGGCGGTGATGTCCCGCACCGAGCTGCTGTTGCTGATCGTCGGCGGGCTGTTCGTCATTATCACGATGTCGGTGATCCTCCAGGTCGGCTGGTTCAAGCTGAGCAAGGGCAGACGGCTGTTCCGGATGGCGCCGCTGCAGCACCACTTCGAGCTGGTCGGCTGGGCCGAGGTGACCATCACCATCCGGTTCTGGATCATCTGCGGGCTGTGCGTGGCGGCCGGGATGGGCGTGTTCTACGCCGAGTGGGTCGCGGGTGCCTGACGGACCTGTGCCGAGGACGGTGGTCGTGGCCGGCATCGGGGAGGCCGGCTTCGCCGCGGCCGACGCGCTGCTCGACGAGGGGGCCGAGGTCACCGTCCTCGACGACAGCGACGACGACCGCGCGACCGAGCGGGCCAGGGTGCTGGAAATTCTCGGGGCTGCCGTACGCATCGGCCGCGGCGCCAGCGCGGCGCTGCCGGAGGGCACCGACCTGGTGGTGGCCTCGCCGGGCTGGCGACCCACCAGCCCGCTGCTGGCCGGGGCCGTGGCGCAAGGCGTCCCGGTGTGGAGCGAGGTGGAGCTGGCCTGGCGGCTGCAGCGGCCCCGCGCCGACGGCAGCACCGTGCCGTGGCTGGCCGTGACCGGCACCAACGGCAAGACCACCACCGTCCGGATGCTGCACGCCATGCTGAGCGCCGGTGGGCTGCGCGCGGCCGCCGTCGGGAACCTCGGCACCCCTGTGGTCGAGGCGGTGCGGCACCCCGAGCCGTACGACGTGCTCGTGGTGGAGCTGTCCAGCTTCCAGCTGCACTACACCGGGTCGCTGTCGGCCGAGGCCGCCGTGGTGCTCAACCTGGCGCCCGACCACCTCGACTGGCACGGCTCGTACGACGCGTACGCCGCCGCCAAGGCGCGGATCTACGAGCGGGCGCGGGAGGTGTGCGCCTACCCGCTCGACGACCAGCAGGTCGAGCAGATGGTGCGAGACGCGGAGGTGGCGCCGGGCTGCCGGGCGGTCGGCTTCACCACCGGTGTGCCCCCGGTGGGGTCGGTCGGCGTGGTCGACGGGGTGCTCGCCGACCGCGCGTTCGTCGCGGGGCGGGACCGTCAGGCCGCCGAGCTCGCCGCCGTCGACGACATCGCACCGCTGGTCCAGCACCCGGTGGCCCCGCACCCGGTGCCCCCGCACCTGGTGGCCAATGCGCTTGCGGCGGCCACCATGGCCCGGGCCCATGGGGTGCCACCGGCGGCGGTGCGCGCCGGGCTGCGGGCGTTCCGACCGGACGCGCACCGCATCGCCGACGTCACCCCGCCGGACGACCCGATGCGGTGGGTGGACGACTCCAAGGCCACCAACCCGCACGCGGCGCGCGCGTCGCTGCAGGGCTACGACCCGGTGGTGTGGGTCGCCGGCGGGCTGGCCAAGCAGGCCGGCTTCGACGCTTTGATGATCGCCGTCCGCGACCGGCTGCGCGGCATCGTGCTGCTGGGCACCGATCGGACCGCGCTGGCCGAGGCGGCCCGCCGACACGCACCCGATGTCCCGGTGATCGAGGTGGACGGCGGCGAGACTGGGGCCGAGGTGATGGACCGCGTCGTCGAGGCCGCGGGCCGGCTGGCGAGGCCCGGTGACACGGTGTTGCTCGCCCCGGCGTGCGCGTCGCAGGACCAGTTCGGCGACTACGCCGCCCGCGGTGACGCGTTCGCCGCGGCGGTGGCCGCCCGCCGTGGTGGGCGATCGGGGGGTGGGCGACCGGGGGGGTGAGCTGGCCGGGGGGTGAGCTGGCCGGGCCGCCCGGTGGAGGGACCAGCTGCAGGGCTGGGCGCGCAGGACCGACCGGATGGGCCGACGAAGGAGGCGCCGTGGCGATCACGTCGCCCAACCGGCGGCAGCGACCGCCCGGCGGGGGAGCTGGCCAGGGGGACGACCAGGGCGGTCGCCTGCCGGCGGCGCTGGCCACCCTGGCCAGGGTGCTCGACCGCCCGCTCACGTCTTACCAGCTGGTGCTCGGGCTCACCGCCCTGCTGCTGTCGCTCGGCCTGGTGATGGTCCTCAGTGCCAGCTCGGTGACGTCGTACACCGCCGAGGGCAACGCGTACGCGATCTTCACCAAGCAGGCCCTGTGGGTGGCGATCGGACTGCCGGCGGCTTGGGTGGTGTCCCGGCTGCCGGTGCGGGTGATCCGCGGCTTCGCCTGGCCGGGGCTGCTGGTCTCGATCGCGATGATCTGCCTGACGTACGTGCCGGGGCTCGGGGTCAGCGTGAACGGCAACCAGAACTGGCTCGCGGTCGGCCCGGTGACGGTGCAGCCGTCCGAGGTCGCGAAGCTGGCGGTGGTGCTGTGGGCCGCCGACGTCTACGCCCGCAAGGACGCGCTGCTCGACGACTGGAGGCACCTGCTGGTGCCGGTGGTGCCGGTCACGGTGCTGGTCGCGCTGCTGGTGGTCGGCCAGCGTGACCTCGGCACCGCGCTGGTGCTGTTCGCGATCATCTTGGGCACGTTGTGGGTGGTCGGTGCGCCGCTGCGGCTGTTCGTCGGCGCGATGCTGGCCGCGGTCGGCGTGCTCGCCTACCTGGCGGGCACCGACGACGAGCGGGTGGCGCGGATCACCACCTTCCTCGACCCGTTCTCCGACCTGCAAGGCGGCGGGTGGCAGGCGGCGCACGGGCTGTTCGCGCTGGCATCCGGGCAGTTCTTCGGGGTCGGCATCGGCGCCAGCCGGCAGAAGTGGGGCACACTGCCCGCCGCGCACACCGACTTCATCTTCGCGGTCATCGGCGAGGAGCTCGGCCTGTTCGGCACCCTCGTGGTGCTGGCGCTGTTCGGGCTTCTGGCGTTCACCGGCTTCCGGATCGCAACCCGCACAACGGTGCCGTTCGTGCGCTACGCCGCCTGCGGCATCACCCTGTGGCTGCTCGCGCAGGCGGTGATCAACCTCGGGATGGTGCTCGGGTTCCTGCCGGTGATCGGCATCCCGCTGCCGCTGGTGTCGTACGGCGGGTCCGCGCTGGTGCCGACCCTGGTGGCGTTGGGAATGCTGCTCGCCTTCGCGACCACCGAGCCGGGTGCGCGGGCGGCGCTGGCGGCGCGCCGGCGCGGTCGGGGCCGCCGGATCGGTGCCGGCCTGCGGGCCGGTGTCGGTACCGGCGGCCTGCAGGCCGGGGCCGGCGCGGTCGCAGGCGCCGGCCGGAGGCTCCGCTCGGGAATCCGCATGCGGCGCCGGGTGGCCCGATGACGGTGCGCATCCTGCTGGCCGGCGGCGGTACGGCCGGCCACACCTCGCCGCTGCTGGCGACCGCTGCCGCGGTGCGCCGGCTGGTCCCCGACGCCTCGATCACGGTGCTGGGCACGCCGCGCGGAGTCGAGGTGCGGCTCGTACCGGCGGCCGGCTTCCCGCTCGAGCTGGTGCCGCCGGTGCCACTGCCACGGCGGGTGTCGGGCGAGCTGCTCGCGGTGCCGGCGCGGCTGGCGGCGACCGTGCGGGCGACCGCCGACGTGCTCGACCGGGTCCGCCCGGACGTGGTGGCCGGCTTCGGTGGCTATGTCAGCGTGCCGGCGTATCTGGTGGCCCGCCGGCGCCGGCTGCCGCTGGTCGTGCACGAGCAGAACGCGGTGCCTGGGCTCGCCAACCGGCTCGGCGCCCGGTGCACCCGGCACGTCGCGGTCAGCTTTCCCGGCACCCCGCTGCCGCATGCGGTGCTGGTCGGGATGCCCGTGCGGGAGCTGGTGAGCGGCCTCGACCGGGCGGGCTCGCGCGGGCCAGCTCGGGCGTCCTTCGGCCTCGACCCCGAGCGGCCGACGCTGCTGGTGTTCGGCGGTTCACAGGGGGCGCGCCGGCTCAACCAGGCGGTCGCCGGGTCCGCCGCCGCGCTGGCGTCTGCCGGGGTGCAGGTGCTGCACGTCAGCGGACCGGACCAGCACGTCGACGTGGCGCCGGTGGCCGGTGGGGTGCCGTACGTCGTGGTGCCCTACGTGGACCGGATGGACCTGGCCTACGCCGCTGCCGACCTGGCGGTGTGCCGGGCCGGCGCCAGCACCGTGAGCGAGGTCGCCGGCGTCGGCCTGCCGGCGGTGTTCGTGCCGCTGCCGATCGGCAACGGCGAGCAGTCCCGCAATGCCGCACCGGTCATCGACGCCGGTGGGGGCGTGCTGGTCGACGACGTCGAGCTGACGCCGCGGTGGATCGCGGACAACGTGGTCGGTCTGGTCACCGACCCGGCCCGGCTGTCGGCCATGTCGTTCGCCGCCACCAGGCTGGTCCCGCGCGACGCCGCCGACCGGCTGGCGCGGATGATCCTGGCGGCGGCCGGTATCCACCCGGGGGCCGAGCACGGGGACGTCCGGTGAGGGTCCCCGTCCCCGATCCGGTGCCGGCGGTCGCCGAGCTCGGCCGGGTGCACCTGGTCGGCATCGCCGGCGCGGGACTGTCCGGTATCGCCAGGCTGCTGCTGGCCCGGGGGGTGCAGGTCAGCGGGTCGGATGCCCAGGACGGCTCGACGCTGCACGCCCTCCGCGACCTCGGCGCGCGGTGCCACGTCGGCCACGCCGCCGAGCAGGTCGGCGACGCCGACACGGTGGTGGTGTCCACGGCGGTGCGCGCGGACAACCCCGAGGTGGTCGAGGCGGTGCGGCGGGACCTGCGGCTGCTGCCGCGGTCGGCGGCGCTGGAGTCGCTGATGCAGCGGCAGCGGGTGCTCGCCGTGGCCGGCACGCACGGCAAAACGACTACGACATCGCTGCTGACGATGGCGTTGCTGGCGACCGGCGTCGATCCGACGTACGCGATCGGGGGCGAGCTCGCCGATACCGGCACCAACGCCCGTCTCGGCACCGGTGAGCTGTTCGTGGCCGAGGCGGATGAGAGCGACGGGGCGTTCCTCGTGTACTCGCCGTACGCCGCGGTGGTGACCGGGGTGGACGCCGACCACCTCGACGTGTGGGGCACCGAACAGGCCTACCGCAACGCCTTCGTCGCCTTCCTCGACCGGATCGTGACCGGGGGCTTCCTCGTGGTCAGCGCCGACGACTCCGGCGGGGCGGCGCTGGGTGCCGTCGCGCGGGCACGCGACCTCGAGGTGCTGCGCGTCGGGTCGGCCGAGGACACCGAGCTGTGGATCGGGCCCACCCGGGTGCTCGATGGACCGGATGGCGTCACGGGCAGCCTGACCCCGGCGCGCTGGCGGGACGGCACCGGGGTCGACATCCGGCTCCGGGTACCGGGTCGGCACTACGCCGTCGACGCCGCGCTGGCGCTGGCCGTCGGCATGCGGCTCGGGCTCGACACCGAGCCGCTGCTCGCCGGCTTGGGCGCGTTCAGCGGCACTCGACGGCGGATGGAGCGCAAGGGTGAGGTGGCAGGCGTCACCGTGTACGACTCCTACGCCCACCACCCGGTCGAGATCACTGGCGACCTGCAGGCGGCGCGGTCGCTGGTGCGGGGTGGGCGGCTGCTGGTGTGCTTCCAGCCGCACCTGGTCAGCCGGACCCGCGCGTTGGGAGCGGCGATGGGCGCGGCGCTCGGTGCCGCCGACGAGGTGGTGGTGCTCGACGTGTACGTGGCCCGGGAGGAGCCCGAGCCTGGGGTCGACGGGCAGCTGGTGGCCGCGGCGGTGCCGTTGCCGGCCGGACGGGTGCACCACGAGCCCGACCCGGGGAGGGTCCCCGCGCTGTTGGCCGGCCGCGCCGAGCCCGGGGACCTGGTGCTGACCCTCGGCGCCGGCGACGTGACGGAGCTGGCCCCGCTGGTCCTCGATGCGCTGGCGGGGCGCCGTGCCGACCGGTGAGGTCACCCGGTTCACCCGACGCCGGTGGCGCGGGCGGCTCGGTCGCTGGCGAGCCGGTTTGTTGCTGCTCGCCGGTTCGGCTGTCCTGGGCATCGGTGGCTGGGTGGTCTGGTTCTCGGGGTTGCTCGCGGTCGACGAGGTGCGGATCCAGGGCACGTCGGTGCTGTCCGAACAGCAGGTGGGGCGGGCCGCTGCGGTCGCCGCCGGGACCCCGCTGGCGCGGGTCGACCTGGACACGACCGCGGACCGGGTCCGAGCGCTGGCGCCGGTGGCCGACGTGGAGGTGTCGCGGGACTGGCCGGGCGCCGTGGTGATCGTGGTCAGCGAGCGGGATGCGGTCGCGGTGCTGCAGCGCGGGGACGGGTACCGGGGGCTCGACGGTGCCGGTGTCGTTTTCCGTGCGTATGCGGAGCCGCCCGCCGGCCTGCCGCTGGTGCAGGCCGACGAGCTCGCCGCCGCGACCGACGAGGCGCCGCTGGCCGAGCAGGACGCGCTGCGTGAGGTGGCCGCGGTGGTCGAGGCGCTGGAGGGACCGGTGGCCGACCGGGTCGATCACGTCGAGGTCACCAGCCTGGACGCGATCACGCTGGTGCTGGGCGACGGCGACGTGGTGCGGTGGGGCAGCGCCGCGGACTCCGCGCTCAAGGCGGAGGTCCTGGCCGCGCTGATGCGGGTGCCGGCCGCGACGTACGACGTGTCGGTGCCGCAGCTGCCGACCACCTCCGGCTAGCACAGCTAGCCGGAGGGCCGTCCGTCCGGCGCGCCCCGCCGCGCCTCTCGGAACCCCGGGGCGGGTCGGCAACTACGAAAGTGCGCGGCACGTCCCGCGTGTCGCGTGCAGAGGGGTGCGCTCGCTGCGTACGTTCCTGTTTCAGGTCGAGGTTGACATAACTATAACCCTCTAGTCGAGGGTCACAGTTGTCCAGCCCGAGGCATGACCGTCAGGTCTCCCGAGACGAGAGGTGCCGCCATGGCAGCGCAGAACTACCTGGCCGTGATCAAGGTCGTCGGCATCGGCGGCGGCGGGGTCAACGCGGTCAACCGGATGATCGAGGTCGGGCTGAAGGGGGTGGAGTTCATCGCCATCAACACCGACGCACAGGCGCTGCTGATGAGCGACGCCGACGTCAAGCTCGACATCGGCCGTGAGCTGACCCGAGGCCTCGGCGCCGGGGCCGATCCCGACGTCGGCGGCCGGGCCGCCGACGACCATGCCGACGACATCGAGGAGGTGCTGAAGGGTGCTGACATGGTGTTCGTCACCGCCGGCGAGGGCGGGGGCACTGGCACCGGCGGCGCCCCCGTCGTCGCCAAGATCGCCCGCTCGCTGGGCGCGCTGACGATCGGTGTGGTGACCAGGCCGTTCGCGTTCGAGGGGCGGCGCCGCGCCAACCAGGCCGAGGAGGGGATCGCGCAGCTGCGCGAGGAGGTCGACACCCTGATCGTGATTCCGAACGACCGGCTGCTGTCGATAAGCGACCGCAACGTGAGCGTGCTCGACGCGTTCAAGCAGGCCGACCAGGTGTTGCTGCAGGGCGTGTCCGGCATCACCGACCTGATCACCACCCCGGGCCTGATCAACCTCGACTTCGCCGACGTCAAGTCGGTCATGTCGGCGGCCGGCAGCGCGTTGATGGGCATCGGGTCGGCCCGCGGCGACGACCGGGCCGTCGCGGCCGCGGAGATGGCCGTGTCCAGCCCGCTGCTCGAGGCGTCGGTCGACGGCGCCCACGGCGTGCTGCTGTCCATCGCCGGCGGCTCCGACCTCGGCCTGTTCGAGATCAACGAGGCGGCGGCCCTGGTGTCGCAGGCCGCCCACCCGGAGGCCAACATCATCTTCGGCGCGGTGATCGACGACGCTCTCGGCGACGAGGTGCGGGTCACCGTGATCGCCGCCGGGTTCGACGGCGGCATGCCCAAGCGGCGCGACACCGGCGAGCCGGCGCTGCGCCGCGGCGCTGCTCCGGCTCCGGCTGCCGTGGCCCAGCCGCACGCCACCCGGCCGGCCCCGTCGGCGGACCCCCCCGCCGGCCCGCAGCCGGCACCGGCCCAGCCGACCCGCCGGCCCGAGCCGGCGCCGGTCGGAGTCGGCGTCGCCGCCCAGCCGGGCGCGTCCCGGCCACCGCGGCCGGTGACGTTCGACGACGACGACCTGGACGTCCCCGACTTCTTGAAGTAGGAGACTCTGGGCGGGTGTTCCTCCTCGACACGGTCGTCGGTCGTGTCCGGGTGGCGTTCACCGACCGGCACTGTGACCTCGCGGTCGCGGCCGGCGTCGATCGGGTCGCCGCCGCGTTCGGGGCGCAGCCGCGGAACGTCGTGGTCATGCGTCAGGTGCACGGTCGCCGGGTCGCCGTGGTCGACGCGGACTCGGCCCCGGCCGATGCCCCTACCGCTGACGCCCTTGTGACCGCGACGCCCGGGCTGGTCCTGCTGGCCCGCGCGGCCGACTGCGTCCCGGTCGCCATCGCCGATCCTGTACGCGGGCTGGCCGGCGTGGTGCACTCCAGCCGGCTGGGCACCCAGGCCGGGGTGGTGCCCGCGACTGTCGAGGTGCTGCGCGCCCAGGGCGCGGGACGGCTGCGGGCCTGGATCGGCCCGCGGGTGTGCGGTGCCTGCTACGAGGTGCCGGTCGCGATGCGCGACGACGTCGCCGCGGTGGTGCCCGCGACCTGGTCCACCACGCGGGCGGGGACACCGGGTCTCGACCTGGGCGCCGGGGTTCGTGACCAGCTGGAGCGTGCCGGGGTTGCGGTCCACGACCTTGCCGACGACCGCGCCGCATGCACGGTCGAGTCCGACGACCTGTTCTCCCACCGCCGGCAGGGCACCGGTGCGGGCAGGCTCGGTGTGCTGGCCCAGGTACGACCGTGACCGGCGCACCCTCGGCCGCTCCCGACGCACGGACCGCGGAGCTCGCTGACCGGCTGGGCCGAGTCGAGGCCCGCATCGCGGCCGCCTGCGCCGCAGCCGATCGACCGCGCACCGCGCTGAGGCTGGTCGTCGTCACCAAGACGTATCCGGTCACCGACGTTGCCGCCCTCGCCGGCCTCGGGGTCGCGGATGTGGGGGAGAGCCGACACCCGGAGGCCGGCCGCAAGGTCGACGAGTATAACGAGCTCGCCGAGGTCGGGCAGCCGGCACTGTGCTGGCACTTCGTCGGCGCGGTGCAGACCAACAAGGCGGCAGCGGTGGCCCGCTACGCCGACCTGGTGCATTCGGTGGATCGGACGCGCCTGGTCGCCGCCCTAGACCGCGGGGCCGAAGGGGCCGGGCGGTTGCTGGACTGCCTGGTGCAGGTCGACCTCGACCCGGCGGCCGGGATGGGGACGCGTACCCGCGGTCGGCACGGGCCGCGCTCGGGGGTTGCGCCAGCAGGCGTCGAGGCGGTGGCCGACGCCGTCGCGGCCGCGGGCTGCCTGCGCCTGCGCGGGGTGATGGCGGTGGCCCCCCTCGGCGGCGATCCCGCAGAGGCATTCGACCGGCTGGCGTCGGTCGCGGCCCGGTTGTCCTCGGCGCACCCAGCCGTGGACGTCGTCTCGGCCGGCATGAGCGACGACCTGGAGCAGGCGGTCCGGGCCGGCGCGACACTCCTGCGTGTCGGCCGCGCGATCCTCGGTGAGCGCCCGCCGCTCCGCTAGTGTCAGCGTCGGTTCCGCAACGCTTCGGAGGGTGACGCGATGAGTGGCGCGATGCGCAAGATGGGTGTCTACCTCGGGCTGGTCGAGGACGCCGACGGCTACGACGACGCCGATCGATACCGCGACACCGACCAGCGCGGCCCCGCCGACGAGGAGCGTCGGCCCGTCCGCGCCGTGCGGGCGGACAGCGGCTCCACCGTCGCGCACCTGTCCGAGCACCGCCCGAAGCTGTCCAGCGGCGAGATGTCGCGCATCACCACGCTGCACCCGCGTACGTACAACGAGGCACGCACCATCGGCGAGCACTTCCGCGACGGCGTCCCGGTGATCATGAACCTGTCCGAGATGGACGACAACGACGCCAAGCGACTGGTCGACTTCGCTGCCGGCCTGGTGTTCGCGGTGTACGGGTCCATCGAGCGGGTCACCGCCAAGGTCTTCCTGCTGTCGCCGCCGAACGTCACCGTCGCGGCCGAGGACAAGCAGCGCATCGCCGAGGGTGGGTTCTTCAACCAGAGCTGACCGGACCGCAGACGGGGGCCTCGTCGCGGGCGTCTGGTCGGCTGACGCACAATCTGCTCATGCAACTCATCGGCGTGGTCATCGACTTCGTCCTGTGGGCCTGCGTCGTCGTCCTCATCGCCCGGTTCGTGATCGACTGGGTTCAGGTGCTGGCCCGGTCGTGGCGTCCCCGGGGCATGGTGCTGATCGTCTGCGAGGCGGTGTACACGGTCACCGACCCGCCGCTGCGCGCCCTGCGCCGGGTGATCCCGCCGCTGCGGCTCGGCGCGGTTGCCCTGGACCTGTCTCCGATGGTCCTGCTCATCGCGTTGTGGATCCTGCAGGCGATCAATCGGACGGTCTTCTTCTGAGGGCGGCGCGTCGAGGTCCGGGCAACCAGGCGGTACCGTGGTCGCGGACCGCAGGCCGGGACGGGGTGGCAGTACCCGCCGCGAGCCGACCCCCCGGTACGCCGGGTCCACGGATGCTCGACCAAGTACACGGAATCCCCGATGTGAGCAGGTGACGGCATGCCGCTGACGCCCGAGGACGTGCGCAACAAGCGCTTCACCCCGGTCCGGCTCCGCGAGGGCTACGACATGGGTGAGGTGGACCAGTTCCTCGACGAGATCGAGAGCGAGCTCGAGCGACTCACCGACGAGAACGGCGAACTGCGCGGCAGCCTCGAGGCCGTCTCCACGGGGCACCAGGTCGCCGCCCCGCAACCGGCAGAGGCGCCACCGGAACCATCCGCGGCCGCCGAGCCCGAGCCCGAGCCGGAGGTCGAACCGGTGCCGGAGCCGGTGCCGGAGCCGGTGCCGGTGCCAGTCGTGGCCGCGCCGCCGACGGTGGGCGAGGCGTCGAGCGCCGCAGCCCGGCTGCTGGAGATCGCCGCCCGCAACGCCGACGAAGTCGTCACCGACGCCAAGAACCAGGCCGGCGTGATCATCGCCGAGGCACAGACCGAGGCAGAGCGCCTCGACCAGGAGTCCAGGGCACGAGCCGACGAGGTGGAGTCCGACGCCCGCGAGCGGGCCGACCTGTTGGACTCCGAGATCGTCGCCAAGCGCCAGCAGCTGTTCGGTGACCTGGAGCGTGAGCGGGACACCCTGAACGGTGAGGTCCAACACCTGCGGGTCTTCGAGCGCGAGTACCGCAGCCGGCTGAAGAACTACTTCGCGGCTCAGCTCGCCCAGCTCGACGGTGACCAGCCTGATGCCGGGCCGCTGCTCCCGGACTCCGAGGACGACGACGCGCCGACGCGGCTGAGGTCGCTGCTCGGGGACGAGCGAAGCCAGCAGTCCTGACCGTGGACTGCCGTGGGGGTGTGGTGCTTGATGGGGTATGGCAGTGCCCCTATCCTCACCGCACCAAATGACCTGAGACGAGGCAACCGCATGCCCGAGGTGAAGACCGCGTCGCCGGCGGCTCCGACACGGGCCGCCGGCTCCAAGGCCGATTCCAGGGCCAGCGCCAAGAACGGCACCAGAACCAGGCCCGGCGTCCGAGCGAGCCCCGCCGCCGAGAAGCCCGCCGCCAAGAAGCCCGCCGCCAAGAAGCCGGCCGCCAAGAAACCCGCCGCCAGGACGACAGTCAAGAAGGCCGCCGCCAAGCAGCCAGCGGCCAAGACGACAGTCAAGAGGGCCGCCGCCAAGCATGCACCGGCCAAGCAGGCATCGGCCAAGCAGGCATCGGCCAAGAAGGCCACCGTGAAGCGGACCCCGGCCAAGCGCCAAGGCGCTAGCTCAACCCGGGTGCGGCTGCCGGTGCGCCCCGGCGAGGACCCGTGGACCAGGGCTGAGCGCGACGAGGTACGGGCCGACCTGGACGTCGACCGGAGCCGCCTGCTGGGCGAGGTCGCCGCCGCGGAGCGCGGCATCCAGCTGCTGCTGCGCGACGGCGGTGACGGTGCCGGCAACGACCAGGCCGATGTCGGCTCGAACGCCCTGGAACGCGACGCCGAGATGTCGCTGGCCAACAACAGCCGGGAGATGCTGTTCCAGGTCGAACGGGCGCTGTCGCGACTGGAGGACGGCAGCTACGGCGTGTGCGAGTCCTGCGGTGAGCCCATCGGCAAGCTGCGGTTGATGGCATTTCCCCGTGCCACACTGTGCGTGTCATGCAAGCAACGTCAGGAGCGTCGCTGACCGCTGAGGGCGACCCCCCGAGGTCCGGCCTGGCCCTGTTGCTGGTGGTGGCGGCGGTGGCGTGGGCGGCAGACGTCGCGACCAAGGTCGCCGCGGTCGATGCGCTGACAGACCGGCGGTCGGTGGAGGTGCTGCCCGGCGTCCTCGACCTGGCGCTGACCCGCAACCCCGGTGCCGCGTTCAGTCTCGGCACCGGCTTCACCACCCTGCTCACCCTCGTGGCCCTCACCGTCGTCGCGATGGTGCTGCGACTGGCCGTACGGGTCCGCAGCCGAGTGTGGGCGATCGGGCTCGGCCTGTTGCTCGGTGGGGCGCTGGGGAACCTCACCGACCGGATGCTGCGGGAGCCCGGCCCGTTCCGCGGTCATGTCGTAGACTTCCTCCGGCTGCCGCACTGGCCGGTGTTCAACCTCGCGGACAGCTGGATCGTGGTCGCGGCGGCCGTGATCGCCGTGCAGTCGGTGCGCGGCGTCGGTCTCGACGGCAGCCGGCACCGGGAACCCGGGTGAGCGAGCAGCGCAGTCTGCCGGTGCCGGACGGACTCGACGGCGACCGCCTCGACAGCGCACTTGCCCGCCTGCTCGGCCTGTCTCGCACCAGGGCAGCCGACCTTGTCGACGCCGGCGGCGTCCGGGTCGATGGCGCGGTGTCGACCAAGTCCGAGCGGTTACGGGCCGGATCGTGGCTCGAGGTCGACATGCCGAGCCCGGCGGTGGCACCGCAGTTGACCCCCGAGCGGGTCGCGGGCCTGGTGCTGGTCCACGACGACGACGACGTCGTGGTGGTGGACAAGCCGGCCGGGGTGGCGGCCCACCCGAGCCCGGGGTGGTCCGGCCCGACGGTGCTCGGCCACCTGGCGGCCGCCGGTGTCCGGGTCGCCGCGGCCGGAGCCGCCGAGCGCAACGGGGTGGTCCACCGCCTCGACGTCGGCACCAGCGGGCTGATGGTCGTGGCCAAGTCGGAGCCCGCCTACGCCGCCCTCAAGCAGGCTTTTCGCGACCGGCTGGTCGACAAGACCTACCATGCGCTGGCCCAAGGACGGCTGGACCCGCTGCGCGGCACCGTCGACGCGCCGATAGGCCGGCACCCGCGCCACGATCACCGCTGGGCGGTGGTGGCCGGTGGCCGGGCGAGCATCACCCTCTACGACACGCTGGAGGCGCACCGCACCGCGAGCCTGCTCGAGATCCGGCTCGAGACCGGACGCACCCATCAGATCAGGGTGCACCTGAGCGCGCTGCGGCACCCGTGCGTCGGCGACCTCACCTACGGGGCGGACCCGGTGCTGGCCACCCGGCTGGGGCTGTCCCGGCAGTGGCTGCACGCGGTGCGGCTCGGCTTCGCCCACCCCGGGTCGGGGGCACGGGTCGAGTTCACGTCGGACCCGCCGCGGGACCTGTCGGCCGCTCTGGAGGCCGTGCGAAGCTCGTCGTGAGGGTTTCCGGCGCGCCCGCAGGCCCAACCGCCGCGCCTGCACCCGCGGCAAGAGTGTCGGCCCGGCCAGCCACCCTGGGCACAAGTACGCTCGCCCCACCGTCCGCACCTGAGCAGCAGGAGGCCGACCCCGCGATGTCGAGCAGCTCGTCGTTCGTGCACCTGCACGTGCACACCGAGTACTCCATGCTCGACGGCGCCGCCCGGCTGCCGGAACTGTTCGCCCGCACCGCCGAGCTGGGCATGCCGGCGCTCGCGATGACCGACCACGGCAACGTGTTCGGGGCCTACGACTTCTACCGGCGGGCGCGGGAGGCCGGGGTCAAGCCGATCATCGGCATGGAGGCCTACCTGACCCCCGGGACGCACCGCTCCGAGCGGCGGCGGGTCCGCTGGGCGAGCGGTGGGGACGACGATGTGTCCGGCGGCGGGGCGTTCACGCACTTGACCCTGCTGGCCACCTCCACCGCCGGCATGCACAACCTGTTCCGGCTGTCGTCGCGGTCCAGTCTCGAGGGCTTCTTCTACAAGCCGCGCGCCGACCGCGAGCTGCTTGCCGAGCACGCCGCCGGCCTGATCGGCACCACCGGCTGCCCGTCCGGCGAGATCCAGACCTGGCTGCGGATAGGCGACTACGATGCGGCCCGGCGCAGTGCCGCGGATTTCCGCGACATCTTCGGGCCGGACAGCTACTACCTCGAGCTGATGGATCACGGACTGCCCATCGAGGCCCGAGTGCGCGACGGCCTGCTGCGGCTCGGCCGCGACCTCGCGCTCCCGATGGTTGCGACCAACGACCTGCACTACACCCGAGCGGAGGACGCCGCCGCCCACGAGGCGCTGCTGTGCGTCCAGTCCGGCAAGACGCTGGCCGACCCCAACCGGTTCCGGTTCGACGCCCCCGACTTCTACCTGAAGTCGCCGGAGCAGATGCGCGCGCTGTGGGAGACCCGGCACGGACTCGGCGAGGCGTGCGACAACACGCTGCTCATCGCCGAGCGGTGCGAGGTGTCCTTCGACGAGCAGGCCAACTACATGCCCCGGTTCTCGGTGCCAGAGGGCCACACCGAGCAGTCCTGGTTCGTCGCGGAGGTGGAGCGGGGACTGGCCAAGCGCTACCCCGGCGGGCTGTCCGAGCAGGTACGCGCGCGCGCCGACTACGAGATGGGCGTGATCGCCCAGACCGGCTTCGCCGGCTACTTCCTCGTGGTCGCCGACTTCATCGGCTGGGCCAAGGCCAGCGGCATCCGGGTGGGACCGGGTCGCGGCTCGGGGCCTGGCTCGATCGCCGCGTACGCGCTGCGGATCACCGACCTCGACCCGCTGGTGCACGGGCTGATCTTCGAGCGGTTCCTCAACCCGGCCCGGGTGTCGATGCCCGACTTCGACGTGGACTTCGACGAGCGGCGGCGGGGCGAGGTGATCCGCTACGTCACCGACAAGTACGGCGACGACCGGGTCGCCCAGATCGTGACGTACGGGACGATCAAGGCCAAGCAGGCAGTCAAGGACGCCTCCCGGGTGCTCGGCTACCCGTTCGCCACCGGTGAGCGGATCACCAAGGTGATGCCGGCCGCGGTGATGGGCAAGGACGTGCCGTTGGCGACCGTGTTCGACTCCGCGCACGGCCGGTACGCCGACGGCGGCGAGTTCCGTGGGCTGTACGAGCACGACGAGGACGTGCGCAAGGTGGTCGACACTGCCCGCGGCCTCGAGGGTCTCAAGCGGCAGTGGGGGGTGCACGCCGCTGGGGTGATCATGTCCAGCTCGCCGCTGATGGACGTGATCCCAATCATGCGCCGCGAGCAGGACGGCGCGGTGATCACCCAGTTCGACTACGAGACCTGTGAGCGGCTCGGCCTGACCAAGATGGACTTCCTCGGGCTGCGCAACCTCACCGTGCTCGACGACGCGCTGGCCAACATCGAGACCAACCGCTCCGAGAGCGTCGTGCTCGAGGACCTGCCGCTCACCGACGCTGAGACGTTCGCGGCGATGGGCCGCGGCGACACCCTTGGTGTGTTCCAGCTCGACGGCGGACCGATGCGCTCGCTGCTGCGGTCGATGCGGCCGGACTGCTTCGCCGACATCTCCGCCGTGGGTGCGCTGTACCGGCCAGGGCCGATGGGTGCCGACTCGCACAACCGGTACGCAAACCGCAAGAACGGCCGGGAGGTCGTCACGCCGATCCATCCCGAGCTCGCCGAACCGCTGGCCGAGATCCTCGACGAGACGTACGGGCTGATCGTCTACCAGGAGCAGGTGATGGCGATCGCGCAGAAGGTCGCCGGCTACACGCTCGGAGAGGCCGACCTGCTGCGGCGCGCAATGGGCAAGAAGAAGAAGGCAGAGCTGGACGCACAGTTCTCCACATTCTCCGAGCGGATGACCGCCAACGGCTTCTCCACCAAGGCCATGCGGACGCTGTGGGACACGCTGGTCCCGTTCTCCGACTACGCGTTCAACAAGGCCCACTCCGCGGCGTACGGGCTGGTGTCGTACTGGACCGCCTACCTGAAGGCGCACTTCCCCGCCGAGTACATGGCAGCGCTGCTCACCAGCGTCCGCGACGACAAGGACAAGTCGGCGGTCTATCTGGGAGAGTGCCGGCGGATGGGCATCAAGGTGCTGCCGCCCGACGTGAACGAGTCACAGGCGACATTCACCCCGGTGGGCACCGACATCCGGTTCGGGCTGACCGCGATCCGCAACGTCGGTCACAATGTTGTCTCGGCGATCGTCGCCGCCCGTACCGAGCAGGCGCGCTACCACAGCTTCACCGACTTCTTGTCCAAGGTGCCGGCCGTGGTCTGCAACAAGCGGGTCATCGAGTCGTTGTCCAAGGCCGGCGCGTTCGACTCCCTCGGACACGGTCGGCGGGCCCTGGTCGCCGTGCACGAGGAGGCCGTCGACGCCTACGTCGACATCAAGCGCAATGAGGCGATCGGACAGGACTCGCTGTTCACCGACCAGGGTGACGAGGCGTTCGGCGGCGTCGACATCCGGGTGCCCGATCACATCCACGAGTGGGACAAGCAGACGCTGCTCGGCTTCGAGCGGGAGATGCTCGGGCTGTACGTCTCCGACCATCCGCTGCACGGCCTGGAGGGGGCCCTGTCGGCCGCCTCGGACTGCAGCGTCGGCCAGGTGGTGACCGACGAGGAGCGCGCCGACGGCAGCAGCGTCACGGTGGCCGGGCTGGTGACGGCGGTGCAGCGCAAGCTCACCCGCAAGGGCGACCCGTGGGTGACCGTCACGCTCGAGGACCTCGAGGGCGCCGTCACCGTGAAATGCTTCCCGATGACCTACCAGCTCGCGGCCGGGTTGCTGGTCGAGGACACCGTCGTCGTGGTCAAGGGCCGGCTCAAGCGCGGCGACGACGTGCCCGAGGTGCACGCGACCGAGGTCACCGCGCCCGACCTGACATCACCACCCGAGCCCGCGGTCGTCGTCACCCTGGACGCGGCACGCTGCACGGTGCCGACGGTGGAGCGGCTGGAGCGGCTGCTGGCCGCCCACCCCGGCGGCAGCCGGGTGCGGCTGCGGCTGCGGTCGGGGAGCTCGGTCACGCTGCTGCGCCTGGACGACCGACTCCGGGTGACCGCCTCGCCGGGGCTGAGCGCCGATCTCGAGTCGCTGCTGGGACCGGGCTGCCTCGACGGCTGACCACGCCCGGCTCACTAGGCTCGACGAGATGACACCCGCGGTGGATGCCGCGCACCCGGTGCGCGGGGTGGTGGTCCCCATCGTGGCGATTGGGGCGGCCGGGGTGCCTGGCGGGATGCTCTGGGCCCGGTGGGCCGACCCGGCGGCGTACGCGGTGACGCGGATGCGCGCGACGCTGGACGAGGAGCAGCTCGGGCGGTACTTCGGGGTGGAGGTGCGCTACGCCGTGATCGGACTGGTGGTGGGCTTCGTGGTCGCCGCCGCATCAACGGTGTGGCTGCGCCGCGCCGGCTGGCCGCTTGTCGTGGGGGTCTCGCTCGGTGCGGTGGCCGCCGCCGCCGTCTCGTACCAGGTGGGTGTCGCGCTCGGTCCGCCCGACGTGGACATCAAGCGCGCCGCGGCCGGGGGGACTCCCGGTGAGGCCATCTCGGTGCCGCTGGAGGTCCAGACTCCAGGCATGTTCCTTGCCTGGGAGGTGGGTGGGCTGCTCGGGCTGCTCCTCGTCGTTTCGGTCACCGACCGGGACCGACCGGTCAGTCGTGCCCGTCATCTGCACCTGCCCGACCTGCCGCGCAACTAACATTCGCAGTCGGTGGGCGCGACCTCCGGCAGGGTTGTCGCGTCACCGGGAGCGAGAGGGGACGTCGTGGCCGACTCGACGCAGGGTCCGCATCCGCACCCTGGTCAGACCTATGGGACACCGGCCGCGGGCCAGCACGCCCCCACCGAGTGGCTGGGAAGCGGAGACCCGCCGCGCGAGGGCACCCGCGCCGCTCCTGGCGAGGGCGAGGGCCCTGGACGAGGGGGTCGGCGCGGCATCATCCTGGGCGCCGCCGTGGCCGTGGTGGTCCTGCTCGCCGGCGGCGCTGTCTTCGCCTTCCAGGCCCTCAGCGGTGGCGGTCCGCAGCCTGCCGAGGCGGTGCCGTCGTCGGCGATCGGCTTCCTGCGGGTGGACCTCGACCCGTCCGCCGACCAGAAGATGGACGCGTTGTCCCTGCTGCGCCGGGTGCCGCAGTTCGAGGAGGAGACGGGCATCACGTCCGACACCGACGACCTGCGCAAACGCCTGTTCGAGCTCGCACTCGAGGACAACGAGAACTGCAGCGGCCTCGACTACACCGACGACATCGAGCCATGGCTCGGCGACCGTGCCGGCGTCGCGGCGATCCCGGCTGCTGACGGCGACGAGCCGGACGGGCTGGTCGTGCTCCAGGTCAGCGACGAGGACGCCGCCCGCGAGAACCTGCCGGCACTGAGCGAGTGCGGCTTCGCGGACATGGCGCCCGACGCGCCCGGGGGCGTGGCCTTCGTCGGCGAGTACGCGCTGCTGGCCGAGACCCAGGAGCTGGCCGACGGGTTCGCCGCGGCGGCCGAGAAGTCGCCGCTGTCGGCGGACGCGGACTACACCGCCGACCGGGAGGCGCTCGACGGTGAGGGCCTCGCGTCGGCGTGGGTGGACCTCGAGGCAGTGGGGGAGTCGCTGAGCGACAGCGACGACGGCCGAGACTACGCCGAGGCAGCGGCGCTGTCCGGTCTCGGCGACATCAGCTCGGTGGCGATGTCGCTGCGGACAAACTCCGACAGCCTCGAGGTCGCCGTCGCGGCCGACGGAGTGCCCGCCGGCTTCGGCGACACCGCCGAGGCCGTCCAGACCCTGCCGGACAGCACGCTGTTCGCGCACGGGTTCGCCGGCGGGTCGGACCTCATCGAGGCCGGCTGGGCACAGCTTTCGGAGAACCTGAACCGGACCGAGCCCGGTGCCGTGGACCGCTTCACCCGCGACCTGGAGACCTCGACCGGGCTGCAGTTCCCGGACGACCTGCAGACCCTGGTCGGTGACGACTTCGCCCTGGCCTTCGACGGCGCGCCGCTCGCGCTCGACCCGGCGACCGGGGAGCCCGATCTGACCGCGGTGCGGGTCGGTGTCCGGACCAGCAGCGACATCGTGGCCGTGGCCGACCTCGTGACCCGTGTCGAGGGCGCCGTCGGACAGTTCTACCCACTCGACCTGTACGACCAGGAGGTCGACGGTGGCGGGAGCGTCATCGCCCTCGACGAGGCGTACGCGAACGACCTGGCCGCCGACGGTGACCTCGTGGAGTCCGCCACCTACCAGGCGGCGGTGGCTGACCCGCAGGATGCCGCCGCGGTCACCTTCGTCGACTTCGACCGGGCGCTGACCCTGGCCGACCAGGTCAGCGAGGCCGAGGGAGAGCCGTTGGAGGGCGACGACCGGCAGGCCCTCCAAGTGCTGCGTGCCTTCGGCCTGTCGGTGTCCGTCGACGGTGACTACACCACCGCCACCGCGCGGCTCGTCTTCGACTGACTCGGGCGGCCCGGAGTGGGTCAGTTGGGGGACCAGCCGGTACGCATCACGTCGGTTGCCGGAAGGCTCGGCAGCGCGGTCATCGCCGCGGTCTCACCGCGCAGCAGCTCGGCCAGATGGGTGAGCCGCGCAGCGGCGTTCTCGTGCTCCAGCAGCGCCTGGCGGTCGCCGAGCATGAACAGCCCGCCGGCGGCCAGGGCGTAGGACAGCTTCAGCGGCTCACGGGGCAGGTCGGTGACGACTACGTCAGCGCCGCGGACCTTGCCCAGCCGGGCCCGGTACGCCTCGAACGCCGCCAGTGCCCGCGTACAGGAAACGTCGACGTCGTCGCCGAGCGGCTCGTGGTACCACGCCACGTCGCCGACGAGGTACGACCGGGTCTCGTCCATGCCGGTGACCCGGAACCGGCGACCCCCCACCGCGAGCACGTCGAAGCGCCCGTCCTCGCGTTGGCTGACCGTCCGCACCACTGCCTCGCAGCCGACCCGGTGTGCCGAGTGCACCGCGAGCTCGCCGACCTCGTACCCGTCCCTGATCGCGACCACCCCGAACCGCCGCTGGTCCTCCGGACGGGTCAGCTGGTCGGCGATCATCGCGAGGTAGCGGTTCTCGAAGACCAGCAGCGGAAGGGGCATCCCCGGGAACAGCACCGTCCCGAGCGGGAACAGCGGCAGCGGCACGCCCACGTCCACAACGTAGTTGTCCGCGACGCCTGGCGCCGACCTCCGTACAGTTGGCGCGTGATCCGCCGCATCGACCTGCGCGGCGTCGACCGCTCGGCGGCGGTCGACCCGGGGCAGCTGCCCCGCGCCGCGTTCGACGTCGAGGCGGCGCTGGACGCGGTGCGTCCCATCTGTGCCGACGTCGCCCGCCGTGGCCTCGACGCGGTGCGCGACGCGACGGCCCGCTTCGACGGCGTCGAGCAGGACGAGATCGCCGTTCCCACGGGCGCCGCCACGGCCGCGCTCGACCGCCTGGATCCCGACGTGCGCGCCGCGCTGGAGGAGTCGGTCGACCGGCTCCGCCGCACCTGCGTGGCCGAGCGTCCCCACGACGTCCACACCGAGGTCGTCGTGGGTGGGACGGTCCAGCGACGTCTGGTCCCGGTGCGCCGGGTGGGGCTGTACGTGCCTGGCGGGCTGGCCCCACTGGTGAGCAGCGTGGTGATGAACGTGGTGCCGGCGCAGGTCGCCGGCGTCGCGTCCCTGGCGGTGTCCAGCCCGCCGCAGCGCGACCACGGCGGCCTGCCAGCGCCAACCGTGCTCGCCGCCTGCGCGCTGCTGGGCGTCACCGAGGTGTACGCGGTCGGCGGCGCCCAAGCCGTCGCGATGTTCGCCTACGGCGCCGGACCGTGCGCGCCGGTCGACGTGGTGACCGGCCCGGGCAACGTGTATGTGGCGGCCGCCAAGCACCTGGTCGCAGGCCGGGTCGGTGTCGACGCCGAGGCCGGCCCCACCGAGATCGCGGTGCTGGCCGACGACGCCGCGGACCCCGTGCACGTGGCCGCGGACCTGATCAGCCAGGCCGAGCACGACCCGGCGGCCGCGGCGGTGGTGGTGACCGACTCGCTGAAACTCGCCGACGCCGTCGATGCCGAGCTGGAACGGCAGGTGCCGGCGGCCAAGCACGCCGACCGCATACGTGCGTCACTGTCCGGCACCCAGTCGGCGAGCGTCCTGGTTGACGACCTCGACCACGGGCTCGCGGTGGTCGACGCCTATGCCGCCGAGCACACCTCGATCCAGACCGGGGACGCCGCCGACCGGGCGCTGCGGGTCACCAACGCCGGTGCGGTGTTCGTCGGCCCGTGGTCGCCGGTGTCGCTTGGCGACTACTGCGCCGGCTCCAACCACGTGCTGCCCACCGGTGGCTGCGCCCGGCACTCGTCCGGGTTGTCGGTGCACACCTTCCTGCGCACGCAGCAGGTGGTGACCTACGACGAGCCGGCGCTGCGCGCGGCCGCCCGGCACGTGGTCGCCCTCGCCGAGGCCGAGGACCTCCCCGCCCACGCTGACGCAGTCCGCGCGCGCACCCAACCGTGACCGCTGGCGTTCGACCGGCGGGAGGCCTGCCGCTGCGTCCCGAGCTGGTCGAGGTCGAGCCGTATGGCGCGCCGCAGCTGGACGTGGCGGTCCGCCTCAACGTCAACGAGAACCCGTACCCGCCGGACGAGCAGGTGGTGGCCGCGGTAGCCGATGCGGTGGCCGGCGCAGCTCGCGGACTCAACCGCTACCCGGACCGGGAGGCGTGGGCGCTTCGGCGCGACCTCGCCGGCTACCTGGGTGGCGGGGTGCTGCCAGAGCAGGTGTGGCCGGCCAACGGGTCGAACGAGGTGATGCTGCACGTGCTGCAGGCCTTCGGCGGTCCTGGACGCACCGCGCTCGGCTTCGCGCCCACGTACTCGATGTACCCCGAGTACGCCCGGAGCACCCACACCGCCTGGGTGACCGGCCGCCGCAGCGACGACTTCAGTATCGACCTCGACGCCGCGGTGGCCTTGGTGCGCCGGCAGGCGCCGGCGGTGGTGCTGCTCGCCTCGCCCAACAACCCCACCGGCACCGCCCTGCCCCCCGCCACGCTGGCGGCCGTGCTGGAGGTGGCGCCGGGGGTGGTGGTGGTCGACGAGGCGTACGCCGAGTTCCGTCGCGACCAGACGCCCAGCGCGCTGTCGCTGCTGCCCGCGCACCCGCGGCTGGTGGTCACGCGCACGATGAGCAAGGCGTTCGCCGGCGCCGGTGCCCGGCTCGGGTACGCCGTGGCGGCACCGGCAGTGGTCGACGCGCTGCGGGTGGTGCGGCTGCCGTACCACCTGTCGGGGCTCACCCAGGCCGCGGCGCGGGCCCTGCTGGCCCACGCCCCCGCGCTGCTCGCTCGGGTCGACGAGCTGCGCGCGGACCGGGACCGGCTGGCCGGCTGGCTGGCCGGGCGGGGCCTCGAGGTGGCCGAGTCCGACGCCAACTTCGTGCTGTTCGGCCGGTTCGCCGACCGGCACCTGGTGTGGCGGGGGCTGCTCGACCGCGGCGTCCTGGTCCGCGAGACCGGTCCCGACGGGTGGTTGCGGGTGTCGGTGGGCACACCGAGCGAGATCGCCGCCTTCCGGCAGGCGCTCGACGAGGTCCGGGCCGACGTTCGGTCCGGCGTCCGGGGCGACGTTGCCACGGTGGACCTGCTGAACGGCACCCGGCGATGACCGGGACGCGGACCGCTCGGGTCGAGCGCAGCACCGCCGAGTCGGAGGTGCTGGTCGAGATCGACCTCGACGGCACCGGCCGCACCGCGGTCACTACCGGGGTCGGGTTCTACGACCACATGCTCGACGCGTTCGGCCGGCACGCCCTGTTCGACCTGACCGTGCGCACCGATGGGGACACCCACGTCGACGCCCATCACAGCGTCGAGGACACCGCGATCGCGCTGGGCCGAGCGCTGCGCGAGGCGCTCGGGGCCAAGGTCGGGATCCGCCGCTTCGGCGCAGCCCTGGTTCCGCTGGACGAGACGCTGGTGCAGTGCGCGGTCGACGTGTCCGGCCGCCCGTACTGCCTGCACATCGGCGAGCCGGACGGCCAGGCCCAGGTCGCGCTCGGTGGTGGTGGCGCTGCGGTGCCCTACCTCGGCTCGCTGACCCGGCACGTGGTGGAGACGCTCGCAGCCCACGCCGGCATCGCCATTCACCTCCGCGTGCTCGCCGGGCGCGACCCGCACCACGTCGTCGAGGCGCAGTACAAGGCGCTGGCCCGCGCCCTGCGCGACGCGGTCGCCCTCGACCCGCGCGAGCCGGGGGTGCCGACGACCAAGGGCTCGCTGTGACCGCGTCGGTGGTGGTCCTCGACCACGGCTCGGGCAACGTGCGGTCTGCGGTTCGGGCGCTCGAGCGGGCCGGGGCGCAGGTCGAGCTCACCGCCTCGTTCGACAAGGCATTGGCGGCCGACGGGCTGCTGGTACCGGGGGTCGGCGCATTCACAACGGTGATGGCCGGGCTGCTCCGAGTGCACGGTCCGCGCGTCATCGGCCGACGGCTCGCCGGTGGGCGTCCGGTGCTTGGCATCTGCGTTGGGATGCAGGTGCTGTTCGACAGCGGTCTGGAGCACGGCGTCGCGACGACGGGCTGCGGGGAGTGGCCCGGCCGGGTGGAGCGGTTGCAGGCGCCGGTGGTGCCGCACATGGGCTGGAACACCGTGGCACCCGACCCGGGATCACAGATGTTTGCCGGCGTCCAGAACGAACGGTTCTACTTCGTGCACTCGTACGCTGCGCGTGGCTGGGAGCTGCGCACCGACGGGCGCACCCCCGCTCCTCGCGTGACGTGGACTCCGTACGGTGGCGACCGGTTCGTGTCCGCGGTCGAGAACGGCCCGCTGTGGGCGACGCAGTTCCATCCCGAGAAGTCAGGCGATGCCGGCGCGCGGCTGCTGCGCAACTGGGTCGGGACCCTGTGAGTGCCCCCCTAGGCGCGCCGGAGACCGGCGCTGACCGGCCGCACTATCGTGGCCGGTGTGGCGACTGAGGGCGGGACCCGGGCGATCATCGCCGCCTTGCTGGCCAATCTCGGCATCGCGGTCACCAAGTTCGTGGCCTGGCTGCTGACCCAGTCGTCGTCGATGCTGGCCGAGTCCATCCACTCGGTGGCCGACTCCGGCAACCAGGGTCTGCTGCTGCTCGGCGGGAACCGCGCCAAGCAGGAGGCGACCTCCCGGCACCCGTTCGGCTATGGGCGCGAGCGCTACCTGTACGCGTTCATCGTGGCGGTCGTGCTGTTCAGCGTGGGCGGGCTGTTCGCGCTGTACGAGGCGTGGCACAAGTGGTCGGACCCGCACCCGATCGACTCGTGGCAGTGGGTGCCCGTAGTCGTCCTGGTGGCCGCGATCGGGATGGAGTCGTTCTCGTTCCGTACCGCCATCGTCGAGTCCAACCGGGTCCGCGGGAACCAGCCGTGGGTGGCGTTCGTGCGCACGGCCAAGGCGCCCGAGCTGCCGGTCGTCCTGCTCGAGGACCTCGGTGCCCTGCTCGGGCTGGTCTTCGCGCTGTTCGGGGTCAGCCTGACGCTGGCCACAGGTGACGGTCGGTGGGACGCGGCCGGCACCGCCATGATCGGGGTGCTGCTGGTCCTGATCGCGGCCGTGCTGGCGGTCGAGATGAAGTCGTTGCTGGTCGGCGAGGGGGCCTCGCCGGAGGCGATCCGGCGGATCGAGAAGGCCCTGGTCGGCGGACCCGACGACGGCGTCACCAGCGTGATCCACATGAAGACCTTGCACCTGGGGCCGGAGGAGCTGCTGGTGGCCGCCAAGTTCGGTGTCGACGCGGCCGCCACCGGGGCCGACATCGCCCGCATGATCGACGAGGCAGAGGCCCGGATCCGCGCCGCCGAGCCGGTCGCCCGGGTGATCTACCTCGAGCCCGCCCTTCCCCGATGACCGCCGCCGCCACTTTCGGGTCCACCAACCGCGGGGTCGGGGGGTGAGCGTCGAGCTGGAGCTACTGCCAGCCGTGGACGTCGTCGGTGGGCGCGCGGTCCGGCTGGTGCAGGGCGAGGCGGGCAGCGCGAAGGACTTCGGGGACCCGGTCGAGGCGGCGCTGCGCTGGCAGGCAGCGGGCGCGCAGTGGATCCACCTGGTCGATCTCGACGCGGCCTTCGGGCGCGGGCAGAACAGCGATCTGCTCGCCGAGGTCGTCGGGCGGGTCGACGTCGACGTGGAGATGTCCGGCGGTATCCGCGACGACGCGAGCCTGGCGGCCGCGCTGGCGACCGGCTGTCGGCGCGTCAACATCGGGACCGCTGCGCTGGAGACCCCGCAATGGTGCGCCAGCGCCATCGCCGAGCACGGCGACCGGGTGGCCGTCGGTCTCGACGTGCGCGGTCGCACGCTCGCGGCCCGGGGCTGGACCCGCCCGGGCGGCGACCTCTACGACGTGCTCGAGCGGCTCGACCGCGAGGGGTGCGCCCGCTACGTCGTCACCGACGTCGCCAGGGACGGCTTGCTGCAAGGGCCCAACGTCGACCTGCTCCGTTCGGTGTGCGCCCGCACCGACCGCCCGGTGGTGGCCTCCGGCGGCATCGCCTCCCTCGGCGACATTTCCACGCTGGCGGCGCTCACCCCGGTCGGCGTCGAGGGCGCCATCGTCGGCACCGCCCTGTACGCGGGTTCGTTCACGCTCACCCAGGCGCTGGCGACCGTCGCTGCAGCCGCGGCATGAGCCTGGCTGTGCGGGTGATCCCGTGCCTCGACGTGCACGCGGGTCGGGTGGTCAAGGGCGTCAACTTCGTGGACCTGCGCGACGCCGGCGACCCGGTGGAGCTGGCCCGGGTCTACGACGCGGAGGGTGCCGACGAGCTGTGCTTCCTCGACATCACCGCCTCGTCGGGCTCGCGCGAGACGACGTACGACGTGGTGTCACGCACCGCGGAGCAGGTGTTCATCCCGTTGACGGTCGGCGGCGGCGTGCGTACGCCGGGCGACGTCGACAAGCTGCTGCGGGCGGGGGCCGACAAGGTGGCGATGTCCACCGCTGCCGTCGAGAGCCCGCAGGCGGTGGCCGAGATCGCCGAGCGCTTCGGCTCGCAGGTGCTGGTGCTCAGCGTCGACGCCCGCAGCGCCGCCGGGCAGCCCAGCGGCTACGAGGTCACCACCCACGGCGGGCGCCGGCCTGCGGGCGTCGACCTCGCCGACTGGGTGGTCCGCGGCTGCGCGTTGGGCGCGGGCGAGATCCTGCTCAACTCGATCGACGCCGACGGCACCCGCGCCGGCTTCGACCTCGACATGCTCGCCGCCGTGCGGGCGGTCTGCCCGGTGCCGCTGGTGGCCAGCGGGGGAGCCGGCTCGGTGGGCCACTTCGCGCCCGCCATCGACGCCGGGGCGGACGCGGTGCTGGCCGCCAGCGTGTTCCACTTCGGCTCGCTGCGGATCGCGCAGGTCAAGGACGCGTTGCGTGGCGCCGGCCACCCGGTCCGCTGACCCCCGCCGCGTACGCTGGGTGACCCACCCCCTCCGTACAAGGAGCACCGCCATGTCCGCCCGCCCCGGCACCACCCGGCGCGGGTTCGGCGTCATCGCGCACGGGGCGCGGGCGCAGTGGCGGCTGTTCACCGTTGCGGTGCTCGGCAGCCTCGTCTACGGCGCGCTGACCGTGGCCGATGCCTGGGTGCTCGGGTGGGCGACCGACGCGGTCATCACGCCGGCCTTCGAGACCGACGCCATCGACGCGGCCGACCTGGTCGCGGTGAGCGCGCTGTTCCTGGCGGTGGCCATCGGCCGAGCACTGGGCATCATCGGCCGCCGGCTCGTCGGCGGCGTCGTCTACTTCCGGCTGATGGCGCAGCACCGCCGCGCCGTGACCCGCCAGTACCTGCGGCTGCCGATGCGCTGGCACCAGGCGCACCCCACCGGGCAGCTGCTGTCCAATGCCAACGCAGACGTCGAGGCCGCCTGGGCGGTGATGATGCCGCTGCCGATGGCCGTCGGGGTGCTGGTCATGCTGCTCGTCGCCGTCATCGCGATGCTCACCGCTGACCTGGTGCTCACCGTCGTCGGTCTGGTGATATTCCCGCTGCTGTTCGCCATCAACGTCGCCTACCAGAGGGTGCTGTCGCCGCGGGTGACGCTGGCCCAGCAGCTCCGCGCCGAGGTGAGCGACGTGGCGCACGAGTCCTTCGACGCCGCCATGGTCGTCAAGGCGCTGGGGCGCGAGAGCGAGGAGACCGCCCGCTTCGAGACCCAGGCGCACCGGCTGCGTGAGGCCAACATCGCCGCCGGACGGGTCCGCAGCGTCTTCGACCCGGTCCTCGAGGCCCTGCCCGTCGCCGGGGTGCTACTCGTCGTCCTGGTGGGTGTGCAGCGGGTGGTCAGCGGTGCCGCCGACACCGGCGACGTGGTTCAGGTCGCGTTCTTGTTCACGGTGATCTCCTTCCCGGTACGCGCCCTCGGGTGGGTGCTCGGGGAGCTTCCCCGGACTGTCGTCGGGTGGGACCGGGTCCGAGCGGTGCTCGACGCCGAGGGTTCGACCCCGTACGGCGACGCCAGGCTGGCCGGCCGCGGACCGGTGCGCCTCGAGCTGCGCGACGTGGGGTTCGGCTATGTCCCGGACCGGCCCGTGCTGCGTGGGATCGACCTGGAAGTCGACTCCGGGCGCACCATCGCCCTGGTCGGTCGTACCGGCGCCGGCAAGTCCACCTTGTGTTCGCTGCTGGTCCGCCTGGTCGACCCCGACCACGGCACGGTGCTCGTTGACGGCGTCGATGCCCGCACCCTCGAGCACGCGGTGCTGGCCGACACCGTCGCACTTGTGCCGCAGCACACCTTCCTGTTCGACGACACGGTCCGCGGCAACGTGTGCCTGGGTGCCGACCTGCTCGACGAGGAGGTGTGGGCGGCGCTGCGCACGGCGCAAGCCGACCGCTTCGTGGCCCGCCTACCACGGCAGCTGGACGCTCCCCTGGGTGAGCGTGGTGTCACCTTGTCCGGCGGGCAGCGGCAACGCCTCGCGCTGGCCCGAGCCGTCGTGCACCGGCCACGGCTGCTGGTGCTCGACGACGCGACCAGCGCGGTCGACCCGGAGGTCGAGGCGGCCGTGCTGGCCGGGCTGCGCCGGGCGTCCGCCTCCGGCGGGCCGACCACACTGGTGGTCGCCTACCGGAAGGCCACCATCGCGCTCGCCGACGAGGTGCTGTTCCTCGAGGGTGGCCGGATCGTTGATCGTGGTCCGCACGACGAGCTGGTAGTCCGATCCACGGCCTACCGCGACATCGTCGACGCGTACGACCAGGCGCGCGGACCGGTCGAGCACGACGAGGTACCGGCGTGAGCACCGGAACCGCACCCGGTACCGGCAACCGGCAGACCACCTCCGTCGCCAGCGGCGAGGACTCCGGCGCCTGGCAGACGTTGCGCCGCGGCTTCGCGCTGTCCCCCGCGCTGCGGCAGGGGATCCGCGGCACCTTGGCGCTCGCCGTGGTGTCGACCGTCGGCGGCGCGGTCGTCCCGGTGGTCGTGCAGCAGACAATCGACGACGGCCTCGCCGGTCCCGGCGCGGTCGACCAGCTGGCGGTCGGCCGGCTCCTGCTCGCCGCCGCGGTGGTGGTGGTGCTGACCAGCTGGGCCGCGTACGCCATGAAGGTGCGGCTGTTCGTCGCCAGTGAGAACGGGCTGAGCGACCTGCGGGTCAAGGCGTTCCGGCACGTGCACGACCTGCCGGTCCTCACCCAGAACACCGAGCGCCGCGGCGCCCTCGTCTCGCGCGTGACCAGCGACATCGACCAGGTGTCGCTGTTCCTGCAGTACGCCGGCGTCTTCTTCGTGGTCTCGATCGGCCAGGTGGTGGTCGCGACGGTGGTGATGGCCGTCTACTCGTGGGAGCTGACGCTCGTGGTGTGGGTGTGCTTCCTGCCGCTGGTGCTCGCGTTGCGCGCCGTCACCGGTCGGATGACCGCGGCGTACGGCCGGGTGCGTCGAAGCGTCGGAGACATGCTGTCGGTGATCGCGGAGCCGGTCGTCGGTGCCTCGGTGGTCAAGGCGCACGCGATCGAGGCCCGCACCCAGGCTCGGGTGGACCGCGCGATCGACGCCAACTACCGGCGGCAGGTCGAGGCCCAGCGGCTGGTCGCGATGACTTTCGCGTCTGCCGGCCTTGCCGGTGGACTGGCCAGCGCCGCGGTCGTGGTGGTCGGTGTCTGGCTTGGGGTAGGCGGCCAGCTGAGCATCGGCACCGTGATCGCCTTCGCGTTCTTGGTGTCGCTGCTCGTCGGCCCGGTGCAGATGGCCACCCAGGTGCTCACCGAGGCGCAGAACGCGGTCGCGTCCTGGCGTCGGGTGATCGCGCTCTTGGAGACCCCGGCCGACGTGTCCGACCCCGGCCTGTCGGGCACCGCGTTGCCCGACCGGCCGCTCGATGTGGTGTTCGACGATGTCGGGTTCGCCTATCCGGACGGGCCACTGGTGCTGCACCACGTCGACGTGGCGATCGCGGTGGGTCGGCGGGTCGCGGTCGTGGGTGAGACCGGTTCGGGCAAGACCACGTTCGCCAAGCTGCTCACCCGGCTGATGGACCCGGCCCGGGGGGTGGTGCGGGTCGGTGGGGTCGACCTGCGCGAGGTGCCGTTCTCGTCACTTCGGCGGCGGGTGGTGATGGTGCCCCAGGAGGGGTTCTTGTTCGACGCCACGCTGGGCGACAACCTGCGGTACGGACGGCCGGGGGCCTCCGACGACGAGCTGGTGGCGGCCCTGTTCGGGCTCGGCCTCGGCGAGTGGTTCACCGGTCTGCCGGACGGGCTGGGCACCGAGGTCGGCCAACGGGGGGAGCAGCTGTCGGCCGGGGAGCGGCAGCTGGTCGCCCTGATGCGGGCGGCGCTGGCCGATCCCGACCTGCTGGTGCTCGACGAGGCCACCAGCGCGGTCGATCCGCGCACCGAGATGCTCCTCGCGGTCGCCCTCGACGGACTGCTGCGCGGGCGTACGTCGGTAACCGTCGCGCATCGCATGAGCACCGCCGAGGCCGCGGACGAGGTGCTGGTGTTCGACGACGGTCGGCTGGTCGAACGCGGACCGCACGCCGCGCTGGTCGCGCAGGACGGGGTCTACGCCCGACTGCACGCCTCGTGGGTCGCGCAGTCCCGGTTGGGCCAGGGCGAGCCCGCGGCGGCGGCGCAGTGACGGCCCTCGACCCGCGGGTGTCGGAGCGGCTGAAGCGGGATGCTGCGGGGTTGGTCGTCGCGGTGGTGCAGGACGCCAGCTCGGGCGAGGTCCGCATGGTCGGCTGGATGGACGATGCCGCGGTGCACCGCACCCTCACCACCGGCCGGGTCACCTTCTTCAGCCGCAGCCGCAACCGGCTGTGGGTCAAGGGGGAGACCTCCGGGCACCGGCAGTGGGTGCGAAACGTACGCCTCGACTGCGACGGTGACACGCTGCTGGTGGTGGCCGACTGCGACGGCCCCGCCTGCCACACCGGAGCCGCCACCTGCTTCGACACCGGCCAGCTCGACGCGGTCGTGCTGCCGCCAGGGCAGTGGCCGACCTCAGCCGGTGGCTGAGCGCAAGGCCGGTCCGCGCCTAGTCGGCGAGCTGGCGGCCGCGGTCGGCGTTGCCGCCGCTGCAGCGGGGCTCGCCCTGCTCGCCGCTGGCCGCACCTGGTTACGGCTGACGGTCTCGACCGAGGGGATGCCGGCGCAGGAGGTCGCCGTCACCGGCACCGACGCGCTTCCCTGGCTCCGCGCGGCGGCGCTGGTCGCGCTCGCCTGTCTCGGTGCTGTGCTGGTCACCCGGGATCGGTGGCGGCAGGTCGTCGGCGGCCTGCTCGTAGTCAGCGGCGCGGTGCTGGGCGTCGGTGCGGCGATGGCGGGACCCGCCGTCACCGAGGCGCGCCGCGCGGGCGTCGAGGCCACTTTGGCGGTGGGGGACCCGGCGGTGGCGGACGTGCTCGCACGCGACGCGCAGCCCGGCGGCTGGCGCTGGCTGCTGCTCGCGAGCGGGTTGGTACTGGTCGCGGTCGGCGCCGCTGTGGTCGTCCGCTGCCGGCGCTGGCCGGCGATGGGCCGCCGCTACGAGCACCCGCGAGAGCACGCGGCCACCGACCGTGCCGACCCTGCCGACCCTGCCGACCCGCTGGAGACCTGGCAGGCACTCGACCAGGGGCGCGACCCCACCCGCTGACCCAGCCGGTGCGGCGCCATGCTGACGGGAAACCCGATGGGCATCGGTTGACGAGCACCGGGAACTCGCTTCGCAATGCCAGCCGCCCGGCGAGCGCGGTCCGGTGGGGTCGGCCACACTGTGACGATGGCCGCCAACCACGGATCTTCCCCCGCCGCATGGGCGGCGGTCGTCCTCGCCCTCGCCGCGTTCACCGTCGGCGGCATCGGTCTGATGCTCGGGCCGAGCTGGCCGACGTTCTGGGTGGGTGTCGGGCTGCTGCCGCTGGCGCTGCTGGTCGGCAAGGTGATGGCAGCCGCCGGCCTCGGATCAGGGTCTTCTTGACCCCCACCCAGGCGCCCTACCCGGCTGATCCGGGGGGTCGAGGCCGCCGTAGGGTGGCCCGGTCCGAGCAAGCATCGCAGCGACTGCCTCCGGGGGCGCCAATGTCCGTGCTCGACGAGCTCGTCGAAGGCGCCCGGCTGGACCTGGCCGGCCGAGAAGCCGCCGTGCCGCTCAGCGACGTCAAGCAGCGGGCCGGCCGGCAAGATCCCGCCCTCGACCCGATGCCGACCTTCCGGGCGTCCGGTGTCTCGGTCATCGCCGAGGTCAAGCGGGCCAGCCCGAGCCGGGGGGCGCTCGCGAGCGTCGACGACCCGGCCGCGCTGGCAGCCGAGTACGAGTCCGGCGGCGCCGCCGCCGTGAGCGTGCTCACCGAGCGGCGGCGGTTCGGTGGCAGCTTGGACGACCTGCGCCGCGTACGCGCCAGGGTAGGCGTTCCCCTGCTGCGCAAGGACTTCATCGTGTCGTCGTACCAGCTGTGGGAGACCCGCGCCGCAGGTGCGGACATGGTGCTGCTGATCGTGGCCGCCCTCGACCAGCCCGCGCTGGTGTCGCTGGTGGAGCGGGCGCGCTCGATCGGCCTGACTCCGCTGGTCGAGGTGCACGACGAGGACGAGCTCGAACGGGCGCTGGAGGCCGAGGCCGAGCTGGTCGGCGTCAACGCACGCTGTCTCAAGACCCTCGAGGTGGACCGGTCGACGTTCGCCCGCCTCGCGCCCCGCATCCCCGACCAGGTGGTCCGGGTCGCCGAGTCCGGAATCCGCGGGCCGCGCGAGGTCATCGAGTACGCCCGCTGCGGGGCCGACGTGGTGCTGGTGGGGGAGACCGCGGTGACCGGCGACGACCCCCGCGCCACCGTTGCCGACCTGGTGGCGGCCGGGGCGCACCCGGCGCTCAAGTCCCGGCACTGACCGGCGCCACCCGACGATGCAGCCATGACGACATACGCCGAGCCGCAGCCCGACGCGTCTGGTCATTTCGGCCGCTTCGGCGGCCGGTTCATGCCCGAGGCGCTGATCGCCCCGCTGGACGAGCTGGAGCGGGCCTGGCATGAGGCCATGGCCGACCCCGGCTTCTGCACCGAGCTGGAGCGGATGCGACGCGAGTACGCCGGGCTGCCCAGCCTGCTGTACGACGCCACCCGGCTGTCGGAGGTCGCCGGCGCGCGGATCCTGCTCAAGCGCGAGGACCTCAACCACACCGGGGCGCACAAGGTGCGCAACGTGCTCGGCCAGGCGCTGCTCACCAAGCGGATGGGCAAGCCCAGGGTCATCGCCGAGACCGGCGCCGGTCAGCACGGGGTCGCCACCGCCACCGCCTGCGCGTACCTCGACCTCGACTGCGTCGTGTACATGGGCGAGGTCGATGTCGAACGGCAGGCGCTGAACGTGGCCCGGATGCGGGTGCTCGGGGCCGAGGTGGTCCCGGTCGGCACCGGCAGCCGCACCCTGAAGGACGCCATCAACGAGGCGCTGCGGGACTGGGTCGCCAACGTCGACTCCACCCACTACCTGCTCGGCACCGCGGCCGGCGCGCACCCGTTCCCCGCGATGGTGCGTGACTTCACCCGCGGCATCGGGGACGAGGCCCGCGAGCAGACTCTGGCCCTGACCGGCCGGCTACCGGACGCGGTGTGCGCGTGCGTCGGCGGCGGCTCCAACGCGATCGGCATCTTCACTGCGTTCATCCCCGACGACTCCGTGCGGCTGTACGGCTTCGAGGCCGGCGGGGAGGGGATCGGCAGCGGCCGGCACGCGGCCACCATCAGCGGTGGCGGGGTCGGGGTGCTGCACGGCGCTCGGTCGTTCCTGCTCCAGGACGAGGACGGCCAGACGGTGGAGTCGTACTCGATCAGCGCCGGACTCGACTACCCCGGCGTCGGGCCGGAGCACGCCTTCCTAGCCGAGACCGGACGGGCGACGTACCGGCCGGTCACCGACGCCGATGCGATGGAGGCGTTCGCCCTGCTGTCGCGCACAGAGGGAATCATCCCGGCGATCGAGTCGGCGCATGCGGTCGCCGGCTCGCTCGAGCTGGCCGGTGAGCTGGCCGGTGAGCTGGGGCCCGACGCCGTCATCCTCGTCAACCTGTCTGGGCGTGGTGACAAGGACATGGTCACGGCGGCGGAGTTCTTCGAGGTCGCCGACGCGGGACCCGAGCTGGACGCCGAGGACGCCCACAGCGCAGCCCGCACCGCAGCCCATACCGCAACCGGGGGCGGTGGGTGAGCGTCCGGGAGGCCATCGGCCGGGCCCGGGCCGCGGGCCGGGCGGCGCTCATCGGCTACCTGCCCGCCGGCTTCCCGAGCGTGGACGGCTCGATCGCGGCGATCGAGGCGATGGTCGCGGCCGGCGTCGACGTGGTCGAGGTGGGCCTGCCGTACAGCGACCCGGTGATGGACGGCCCGACCATCCAGCGCGCGACCGAGGGCGCGCTGGCCGGCGGCGTCCGTACCGCAGACACGTTCACGGTGGTTGCGGCAGCCGTTGCCGCCGGCGCACCGACGCTTGCGATGACGTACTGGAACCCGGTCGAACGCTACGGCGTCGAGCGGTTCGCCCGTGAGCTCGCCGCGGCAGGTGGCGACGGGCTCATCACCCCCGACCTGGTGCCCGAGGAGGCAACCGAGTGGATGGCGGCGGCCGACGACCTGCGTCTCGACCGGGTGTTCCTCGTTGCTCCGTCGTCCAGCGACGCCCGGATCGCGTCCACCGTGACGGCCTGCCGCGGCTTCGTCTATGCCACATCGGTGATGGGGGTCACCGGCGCCCGCGCGGCCACCAGTCGCCTCGCGCCCGAGCTGGTGGCACGCACCCGCGGCCCGGCCGACACAGCCGGGCTGCCCATCGGCGTGGGCCTCGGGGTCCGGGACGGCGACCAGGCCGCCGAGGTGGCCGCCTACGCCGACGCGGTCATCGTCGGCTCCGCGTTCGTCCGGTGCCTGCTCGACGCCGGCGGCGACCGTGCCGCCGGGGTCGACGCGGTGGCGGACCTGACCCGGGACCTGGCCGACGGCGTACGGCGGCCCGCCGGGTCGGTGGCGTGAACCCGCCCCGGCGTGGGGGACCCCCCGCAGGTCGGCGGGTGCTCGCCGCCGCCGCCGTTCTGGTTGCCGGAGCGGTTGCCGGCTGTGGCTCCGGCTCGGGACCTGGGGGGTCGGACCCGGCGGCGGGGGCCGGGTCGGCGGTGGTGGTCGAGTCGAGGTCGGACGACGGCGGTCCGTACGCCGGCATCGAGGTCGACCCCCCGTTCGCCCTGCCGCCGGCCGCGCTCACCCGTGACGACGGGACCCGGGTGCAGCTGCCCAGCGACCTCGACCGGCCGGTACGGCTGTTCTTCTTCGGCTACACCAGGTGTCCCGACATCTGCTCGCTGGTGATGGCCGACCTCACGCTGGCCGTCGCCCGGCTCCCCGCCGAGGCGGCCGAGCAGGTGCAGGTCGTGCTCGTCACCAGCGACCCCGCCCGAGACACCCCGGTCGCGCTGCGCGCCTACCTCGACCGCTTCGACCCCGGCTTCACCGGCCTCACCGGCGACCTCGACACCATCACCCGGGTGGCCGAGCAGATGGGGGTGGCGGTAGAGGACGGCCCGCGGCTGCCCAGCGGCGGCTACGAGGTGCGCCACGGCGCGCAGGTGACCGGCTTCGTCGGATCCGACGGGGTGGTGGTGTGGCCGCAGGGCACGTCGGTCGACGACCTGGCCGGCGACCTGGCGCGGCTCGTGGCCGCCGCCGGTACCGGCACGCGACAATGACCCGGTGCTGTCACTCGCGCCGGTCCCGGCGCTGATCCCCAGCCCGGACCAGGGCGTCTGGTACGTCGGGCCGGTTCCGATCCGGGCGTACGCCCTGTGCATCGTCGCCGGAGTCGTGGTCGCCCTTTGGCTCGGGGAGCGGCGCTGGCGCCAGCGCGGCGGGCCGCCCGGCACCGTCTACGACGTCGCGGTGTGGGCGATCCCGTTCGGGCTGGTGGGGGCCCGGCTCTACCACGTGCTCAGCAGCCCGGATGCCTACTTCGGCCCCGACGGCTCCCTGGTGCAGGCGCTGAAGGTCTGGGAGGGCGGGCTCGGTATCTGGGGCGCGGTCGCCCTCGGCGCGGTCGGCGCCTGGATCGGCGCCCGCCGGGCGGGGGTGCTGCTGCCGCCGTTCGGCGACGCGGTTGCCCCCGGCATCGTGCTGGCGCAGGCGATCGGCCGGTGGGGCAACTGGTTCAACCAAGAGCTGTTCGGCGAGCCCACGACGCTGCCGTGGGCCCTGGAGATCGACCCGCTCAACCGGCCGGTCGGCTTCGAGCAGTACGCCACGTTCCACCCGACCTACCTCTACGAGTGCCTGTGGAACGTGGGTGTCGCGCTGGCCGTGATCTGGCTCGACCGCCGGTTCCGGCTCGGCCACGGCCGCGCATTCGCCGCGTACGTCGCGCTGTACACCCTCGGCCGGGGGTGGATAGAGGCACTGCGCATCGACGCGGCTGAGATGATCGGACCGTTCCGGCTGAACGTGTGGACCTCGATCGTGATCTTCGTGCTCGCCACCGCGTACGTCGTCGTGGTGGGGCGGCTGCGACCGGGCCGGGAGACCAGCGTGTGGCGCCGGGGCCGCGAACCGGCCGGAGACACGACCGGAGACACGACCGGAGACACGACTGGCGACACGGCTGGCGACACGGCTGGCGACACGGCTGGCGACACGGCTGGCGACACGGCTGGCGACACGGCTGGCGA
>Ga0136622_10000002_pt1 | contig 92780 bp, 97 predicted proteins | sample AntDrymUQ4482106_2_FD_104803 | JGI IMG/M metagenome (GOLD analysis project Ga0136622, IMG submission 104803) | Polar desert sand microbial communities from Dry Valleys, Antarctica - metaG UQ448 (21.06) | ecosystem: Environmental > Terrestrial > Soil > Desert | place: Antarctica: Dry Valley...
ACGACGAGCTGACACGGCTGTACGGCATCGGCGTGCAGACCCTGACTTACCACGAGGACGGAACCGAGCGGCGGTCCATCATCACCCGCTACGGCGACGGGAGCGACCTGCCCTCCTGATGGGTCCGGATCGGGCCGTCTCATGCCGTTCTTGGCCCGATGTGGTCGGACCCACCCGCTAGACGACCCGGCGCGTGCGCGACGCGCTCGCTGTCGGCAGGTCGCTCCGCAGTTGCGCCGGTCCGCTCGGCGGTCGTCTGTGTAGCCAACTATGTAGCCACCAGCCCCCGTCCGCTCACAACCGCTGGTGTCCACGGTTGCCTGCTCACCCCGCTTGACCTGCGGTTTCACACATCGGCGGACGGGGGCGGACGCGGCGCTCACACCTGGGGGTCAAGGGGTCGCAGGTTCAAATCCTGTCAGCCCGACCGACATCACCGCAGGTCAAACGGCTGTGTGATGAGAGTTCATCTCCAGCCGTCGGCTGACGGCAACGGCAGCTGGTGACGGCAACGCCGACCGGTGATACCAAGCATCCGCGGTGTCTTGTACGAGAGTGCCTCTGAGTTGTACGCTAGGTCCATGGCGACCATGAACGTCAGTGCAGCACGCGACAATCTGCCCGCTGCGGTCGAGCGTGCCCAGACCGAGGCGGTCTTCCTCGAGCGCTACGGACGTCGAGCGGCCGTGCTGCTCAGCACCGAGCACTACGAGCGGTTGATGGGCGCTTTTGAAGAGATCGAGGATGTCGCGGCGTTCGACGCGGCAATGGAAGAGGAAGGGCCGAACATCTCCTGGACGCAGGCTAAGGCCGACCTCGGCTGGGAGTGAGCCGATACCGCATCGAGCTGCGTCCGTCGGCGTTCCGCGCGCTGCGCAAGCTCGATCCTCCGGTGGCTCGGCGCGTGCAGGGCGCGATCGCGCTGTTGGCGCAGGAGCCGCGCCCACCGGCGGCTCGTGCGCTGCGAGGCCGACCGGGGCTGCGGCTTCGTGTCGGCGACTATCGCATCATCTACAGCATCCACGACGACGTGCTGCTCATCGTCGTCATTGCCGTCGGGCACCGTCGCGACGTGTACGAGCGGTGAGTTTGTCGCGCACCGCGGCCTCGAGTACGGCGCGCACGACGGCGGACGGCCGGAGCCGATTGAACGGAGCGTTCCGCACGAGGGCCGACAGCTGTCGTGTAGCAGGGCGTGTACCCCGGGACGCTAATGGTCACTTGGTCCCGGGAGGTGGACCACCACGCCGCTCCGCGTCAGGTGCGATTGTCCACGCTCATCGCGTCGAGATTGCGGAAGAGGGGTGGTCCGTCACACAACTCAGCCATCCGTCCTGCAAACTCATCTGTGGCAGGGTCGGCCGAGTTCTTCATCGCAGCCTCATACGACTCGAACTCCACGACAGTCACGTACGAGCCGGCGTTGTCTCGGTCTGCCCCCACGAGGATCCGAGTCGGCCCCATCTGAGGAAACCGCTCTCGCCACTCCTCTTGGACCTTCTCCACCTCGTCGATGCGTGAGGTCTTCCACTCGATGATCTGCACGAATCCGGCCATGACGCCTCCTCCGCGGCTCCGAGCGTGTCCCGGAGTCGCCGAGTGTCAACGTTCTCCCAGCCGCGCGGCCTGTCAAGACGGGGCAATACCCCTCAGATCGGCATGTCGACGAACGGCGAGGCGTACGCCGGGTCGGTGCCGAGAACGCGTTCGGCCTCCGGCACCGGAAGCCGGTCCTGCTCGGCGTCGGCGATGTGGCGCAACAGGCGCACGTCGCCGGCGGTGGCTAGCCCGGTCAGCTCCTCGTGCGCCAACACCCAGGAGACGGCTGCCTGGATCCGCTCGGCGCTGTCGTACGGCTCGTACCACGTGCTGTACGCCGCGCTGTCCGGACCGCCTGGCCAGTTTCGGCGCGCCACGGTCTTGATCGTCATCAAGGCGGCGTCCTGCCGGCGCACCTCCGCCACCAGCTCCTCGTATGCGGCGCGGAAGCGCTCGTCCCGCCACAGCACCGGGTTCAGCGGGGTCAGTACGGTCGCGAACGGGTGTCGGCGCAGCGCCTCCAGGTGGGTCTGTGCAGCATCGGGCCCGTGCCCGGTGATGCCCACCGCGCCGACCAGCCCTTCTTCCTCGGCGCGCAACGCCGCCTCGAGCGCGCCTCCGGGGCCGGTCGCGCGGTCCAGTTCGTCGCGGTCACCTATCGCGTGCAGCTGCAGTAGGTCCACCCGGTCGGTCCGCAGCCGCCGCAGCGAGTCGTTGATCTGCGCCCATGCCTCGTCCCGGCTCCGCAGCCCGGTTTTGGTGGCGAGGAAGATCTGCGGCCGGATCTGGGCCATCCACGGCGCGAGGCGCAGCTCGGCGTCGCCGTAGTCGGCTGCCACGTCGAAGTGGTTGATGCCCGCGTCCAGCGCCTCCTGCACCGATCTGTCGGCGGTGTCCTGGTCCACCTCGGCGAGTGCCGCCGCGCCGTACAGCAGTACCGAGCTGTGGTGGCCCAACCGGCCGAGTCTGCGCTGTTCCATCTGATCCGCCTCGAGGTCGCCGATGCCGCTCGGCGCGAGCCTAGTCGGGAGCCAGGCTGGGTACCCTTTGCGTGGCCGGAGCAGTACGGAGAGGTGGCGCTGCAACGTGAGCGACGACCGCGTGCTCACTGTTCCCAACGTGCTGAGCCTGCTGCGCCTCGCGGGAGTGCCGCTGTTCTTGTGGCTGGTGCTCGGACCCGAGGCCGACGGCTGGGCGTTGGTCGTGCTCATGGTGTCCGGATTCACCGACTACTTGGACGGGAACCTGGCTCGCCGGCTCAACCAGACCTCGTCGCTCGGGCAGATCCTCGACCCTGTGGCCGACCGGCTCTACATCCTCGCCGTGCTGGTCGGACTGGTGCTGCGAGACATCATCCCGCTGTGGTTGGCGGTGATCCTGCCGATGCGCGACGTGCTGCTGTTCAGCCTGGTGCCGTTCCTGCGCACCCGTGGCTACAGCGCCTTGCCGGTGCACTACCTGGGCAAGGCCGCGACGGCCGCGCTGCTGTACGCCTTCCCGCTGCTGCTGCTTGGCGACGACACCGGGACGCTTGCCGACCTGGCCAAGGTGGTCGGCTGGGCGTTCACGATCTGGGGTGTCGGGCTCTACTGGTGGGCCGGTCTGCTGTACGCATGGCAGGTGCGCACCCTGCTGGTCAACACCCCACCGCTGGCGCACTCGGAGCGGGCGACGTGAGGGACGCGCCCACCGACCTCCTCGCCCGCCTCACCCGCCCAGACGATGACGACGAGTACGTCGCTGCCGCCGGTCGCCGCACGCCGGGCGAGCCGCGCCGGCGCCGGGGCATCGGCGGGTACGCGGTGGCCGTGGCCGTCGTCGGTGTGCTGGTGACGGTGTCGGCCCTGCAGACGCAGGCCGGCCGGTCGGCCGACGAGCAGGACCGCGAGGCGCTGCTGAGCCGCATCGACGCCGAGCAGGCCGACGTGGCGGCAGCCCGATCGCGCGTCGAGGACCTGGCCGTGGACGTGGAGGCACTGCGGGACCGGTCGGTGGGCGTCAACGCTTCGGTCGACGACGTGGAAGACCGCCTGGCCCAGCTGGACGCGGTCGTCGGCGCCGTGCCGGTGCAGGGTCCGGGGGTCCGGGTCACGCTCGACGACTCGCCCAGCGGCGGTGCCGAAGGAACGATCCTGGACACCGACCTGCAGCTGTTGGTGAACGGTCTGTGGCAGGCCGGGGCCGAGGCGGTCGCGGTGAACGGCCAGCGCCTCACCGCGCTCAGCGCGATCCGGACCGCCGGTGAGGCGATCACGGTCAACTTCCGCTCACTCAGCCCTCCGTACGTGGTCTCGGCCGTGGGGGACCCGGACTCGCTGCCGGCCCGACTGCTGGAGACCCCGGCCGGGCAGGGACTCGTCGACCTGCGCAGTAACTTCGGCATCGGCTTCGAGATCGAGAGCGGTGACGACCTGAAGCTGCCCGGCGGACCCCAGCTCGGGGTGCGGCAAGCGGTGCCCGGACCGAGCCGGGTCGGGGGACCGGGGGCCGGGCCGTGATCGCCCTGCTCGGCCTGGCGGCCGGCATTGTGGTCGGGCTGTTCCTGGAGCCGAACGTGCCGGCCGGGGTGGAGCCCTACCTGCCGATCGCCGTCGTCGCTGCACTGGATGCCACGTTCGGCGGGCTGCGTGCCTACCTCGACGACGTCTTCGACGAGCGAGTCTTCGCCATATCCTTGCTGTCCAACGTGCTGGTCGCGGCGCTGATCGTCTACCTCGGTGACCAGCTCGGCGTCGGCGGGCAGCTGTCCACCGGCGTCGTGGTCGTCCTCGGGATCCGGATCTTCTCCAACGTCGCCGCCATTCGCCGCAAGCTGCTCCATGCCTGAGCCGGCCGACCCACGCCAGCGCGCCTGGCACGGGCTCACCGCCCGGCCCGGTCGCGGCCAGGTGCTGGTCGCGGTCCTGCTGGGCCTGCTGGGCTTCGCGGCCGCGGTGCAGGTCCGCTCGGTCGACTCCGGCAGCGAGTACGCCGGCGCGCGCCGCGGCGACCTGGTCCAGCTGCTGGAGACGGTGTCGGCGGCACAAAGTCGCACCTTGGCCCAGCTGAGCGAGCTCGAGCAGACCCGCGCCGAGCTCGAGGCGAGCACCGAGCAGCGCGAGGCGGCTCTGGACGAGGCACAGAACCGCCTCGACATGGTGCAGCTGCTGTCGGGTCAGGTGGGCGCCACCGGTCCGGGTATCGCCGTCACCATCGAGGACCCCGACGGCACCGTCGGCGCGACCACGCTGCTGAACGCGGTGGAGGAGCTCAGGGACGCCGGCGCCGAGGCGCTGGAGGTGAACAACGAGGCCAGGATCGTGGCGCAGACCTGGTTCGGCGACGCGCCGGACCTGGCTGGCGGTTCGCTGGCGGTCGACGGGCGCACCGTGTCCGCGCCGTACATCATCGAGGCGATCGGCGCGCGCGAGACCCTCGCCGAGGCGGTGACGTTTCCCGGCGGTCTCGCCGACGAGGTCGAGGCGCTGGGAGGTACGGTCGCAGTCGCCGCGTCCGAACGTGTGCTGGTCGAGTCCCTGGCACCCGAGCCGGACACCGAGTTCGCCGATCCGTCTACCTGACAGGAGCGCCGTGATCCCCGACGAGCTGCACTACACGCCCGAGCACGAATGGGTACGTCGCGAAGGCGACGACGAGGTCACCATCGGCATCACCGACTTCGCCCAGGACGCCCTCGGCGACATTGTCTACGTGTCGCTGCCGGAGGTCGGGGAGGCGCTTGGGGGTGGGACGTCGGTTGGCGAGCTGGAGTCGACCAAGTCGGTCAGCGACGTGTACGCCCCGGTCTCCGGCGCCGTCGTAGCACGCAACGACGCCCTGGAGCAGACCCCGGACCTGATCAACTCGGACCCGTACGGCGAGGGCTGGCTGCTCCGGGTGAAGCTGGACGACCCCAGCGCCCTCGACGGCCTGCTCGATGCAGCCGGGTACGGCGACCAGATCGCGTCCTGACAGCCTGGTCCTGGCACCCTTGGGCTGACACCCTGAGGTCTCAAGGAGGTCACCAATGCCGTTCTGCACCGAGTGTGGTCACGAGAACCCATCTACGGCGCGCTTCTGCTCGCAGTGCGGCCACCGGCTGATGTCGGGTGACCCTGGCGGGCCGGGTGCGACCTCGTCGACGGTCACTCTCATGCCGGTCGAGCCGGACACCGCAGGTGACGGCGGCGAGCTCAACGCCGAGGACGTCGCGGCCCTGGACGGGCTGCCGCCGGGGAGCGCGCTGCTGGTGGTGCAACGCGGCCCCAGCGCCGGCAGCCGGTTCCTGCTGGACACCAAGGAGGTGTCGGCCGGCCGTCATCCCGACAGCGACATCTTCCTCGACGACGTGACGGTCTCCCGCCGCCACGCCACATTCCGCCGCACCGCTGACGGCTACCGGGTCGCCGACGTCGGCAGCCTCAACGGCACGTACGTGAACCGGGACCGGATCGACGAGGTGCTTCTCACCGGGGGTGACGAGGTGCAGGTCGGCAAGTACCGGCTGGTCTACTATCCGAGCGCGGCCGACTCCGCCGGCAGTGGCCGGTGAGCTCATCGCTGCCGTCGACGCGTCGGCGGATCAGCATCGGCGAGGTTCTCGACCGGCTCCGCCGCGACTTCCCGGACGTGTCGATCTCCAAGATCCGTTACCTCGAGTCCGAGGGACTGATCGAGCCAGAGCGGACAGCGGCGGGATATCGCAAGTTCTCCTCCGCCGACGTGGACCGGCTGCGCTACATCCTCACCGCGCAGAAGGAGAACTACTACCCGCTGAAGGTGATCCGCGAGCACCTCGACGCCATCGACCGCGGGCTGAGCATCCCGACCGGCACCGCCGCCACGCCGAGACCTCCCACGGTTGTCCTGGCCCACGACCCGTCCCAGCCCGGCGTGGCCGAGCACACCGAGCTGCGCCTGTCCCGCCGGGAGCTCTGCGACGCCGCCGGGGTCGACGACGAGCTGCTCGGCCAGATCGAGGGATTCGGCCTGGTACGCCCCGGCGGCTCACCGACGGCGGGGGAGCGGCACTACGACGCAACCGCGCTCCTGGTCGCCACTACCGTCGGCGAGCTCGCCGCGTACGGAGTCGAACCTCGACACCTGCGCGCGGTGAAGACCGCCGCGGACCGTGAGCTGGACCTTTGTGAGCAGGTGGTGGCACCGCTGCGCCGCCAGCGCGACGCCGGCGCGCCGGCCCGGGCACAGGACACGGTGAGCGAGCTGGCCACCCTTGTTCTGCGGCTGCACAGCACGCTGGTGCGCGACGGCGTGGGCAGGCACTGACAGGAGACCCGGGGGTACTGTGACCGCGTGAGGGAACTGGACGTCGTCGGCGTGCGGGTCGAGCAGCCAACCAACCAGCCTCTCGTGCTGCTGCGGGAGGTGGACGGAAGCCGTTACCTGCCGATCTGGATCGGCGCCGGCGAGGCCACCGCCATCGCGTTCGCCCAGCAAGGTGTGACCCCACCGCGGCCGCTCACCCACGACCTGATGCGTGACCTGCTCGACGCCCTCGGCCGCCAGCTCGCCGAGGTCCGGATCACTGAGGTCAAGGAGGGTGTCTACTACGCCGTCCTCGTCTTCGACCAGGGCACCGAGGTCAGCGCCCGTCCCTCGGACTCCATCGCGCTGGCGCTGCGCACCGGGTCGCGGATCCTGTGCGAGGAGGCGGTCCTCGACACCGCCGGCCTGGAGGTGCCAGAGGAAGAGGAGACCGAGGTGGAGAAGTTCCGCGAGTTCCTCGACCAGGTGACCCCCGAGGACTTCCACGGCAGCGGGCAGTAACCGGTCGGACTCGCCGCGATGTCGTTGACCCGCCGTGGTGCGCGTCCGTACGTTGGTGGGGTGGTAGGCACGCGAGACATCGGACACCAGCCGGGGCTCGGTCGCAGCGACGCCGAGACCGCCGAAGCGGCCCGGCAGGCCAATGAGCGTGGCCTGCTGTTCGCCGACGACGTCTCGCCGGTGGCCGAAGATGCCGGCTTCCGGGGTCCGATAGCCTGCCGCGCCGCCGGCATCACCTACCGCCAGCTCGACTACTGGGCGCGGACCCGGCTGGTAGAGCCGACCGTGCGTGGGGCCACCGGCTCCGGCACCCAGCGGCTGTACTCCTTCCGCGACATCCTGCTGCTGAAGATCATCAAGCGGCTGCTCGACGCGGGCGTCTCGCTGCACCAGATCCGCACCGCCGTCGAGCACCTGCGCGAGCGGGGCACCGACGACCTCACGCAGGTCACCTTGATGAGCGACGGCGCCAGCGTGTACGAGTGCCGCTCGGCGGACGAGGTCATCGATCTGCTGCGCGGCGGGCAGGGTGTGTTCGGCATAGCCATCGGGGGAGTGTGGCGCGAGATCGAGGGCACGCTGGCCGAGCTGCCGAGCGAACGGGTCGAGGAGCTGCCGCTCGGCGGGGACGCCGGGGACGAGCTGGCGGTTCGGCGCCAGGCCCGGCTGATCAGCTGATCAGACGACCGGCTGGACTGGCACCGGTGCGCGCTCGGTCGGCGCGAACTGGGTGCGGTACAGCTGCTCGTAGCGTCCCCCGCCGGCGAGCAGCTGGTCGTGTGTGCCCCGCTCCACCACCCGCCCGTCCTCGACCACGAGGATCAGGTCGGCCGCCCGCACGGTGGACAGCCGGTGGGCGATCACCACCGCGGTGCGTCCCGCCAGCGCCTCGTTGAGCGCCGCCTGCACCGCTGCCTCCGACGTCGAGTCGAGATGGGCGGTGGCCTCGTCGAGCAGCACCACCCGGGGCTGGGCCAGCAGCAGCCGGGCGATGGTGAGCCGCTGGCGCTCACCGCCGGACAACCGGTAGCCGCGCTCACCGACGACGGTGTCCAGCCGGTCGGGCAGGGTGGAGATCAGGTCGGCCAGCCTGGCCCGGCCGAGAGCGTCCCAGAGCTCCTCGTCGGTGGCCTCCGGCCGGGCCAACAGCAGGTTGGCCCGCACCGACTCGTGGAACAGATGGCCGTCCTGGGTCACCATCCCGAGGGTTTCGCGAACCGAGGCGGTGGTCAGGTCGCGGACGTCGACGCCGGACAGCCGCACGGCTCCGCTGTCGACGTCGTACAGCCGCGGGATCAGCTGCGCGATCGTGGACTTGCCGGCACCCGACGACCCGACGAGCGCGACCACCTGCCCGGGTTCGGCCCGGAAGCTGATGCCGTGCAGCACCTCGACCCCGCCGCGGGTGTCCAGCGTCGCGACCTGCTCGAGCGAGGCGAGCGACACCTTGTCGGCCGACGGGTAGGCGAAGCGGACGTCGTCGAACTCGACGGCGACCGGGCCCGGGGGCACCTCCTGGGCATCGGGCCTCTCCTGGATGAGCGGCCGCAGGTCAAGCACCTCGAACACCCTTTCAAAGCTCACCAGTGCGCTCATCACCTCGACCCGCGCGCTCGCCAATGCGGTCAGCGGTGCGTACAGCCGGGTCAGCAGCAGCGCCAGCGCGACCACGGCGCCCGGCTCCAGGTCCCCTCGCAGCGCGTAGAAGCCGCCGAGCCCGTACACCATGGCGAGGGCCAGCGCGGACACCAGCGTGAGCGCGGTGACGAACACCCACTGACCATCGCGGTGCGCACTCCGATGTCTCTTACCCGGCGGGCCCGTACGGCGAACTCGGCCGACTCGCGCCACGGCTGCCCGAACAGCTTGATCAGCGTCGCGCCGGGTGCGGAGAAGCGCTCGGTCGCCTGGGTGCTCATGATCGCGTTGTGGTTGGCCGATTCGCGCTCGAGGCGGGCCAGGCGGCTGCCCATCCGCCTGGCCGGGAACACGAACACCGGCAGCAGCAGCAACGCGAGCACGGTGACCTGCCAGGAGATGCCGATCATCACGACCAGGGTGAGCAGCAACATGACCAGGTTGCTCACCAGCCCTGACAGGGTGTCGCTGAACGCCCGCTGGGCACCGATGACGTCGTTGTTGAGCCGGCTGACCAGTGCCCCGGTGTGGGTGCGGGTGAAGAAGGCGATGGGCATCCGCTGCACGTGGTCGAAGACCGTGGTGCGCAGGTCGAGGATCAGGCCCTCGCCGATGCTCGCCGACAGGAAACGGGTCAGCAGCCCGAGCGCCGCCTCCGCGACCGCGATCCCGGCGATCAGCACCGCCAGCCCGGTGACGACCCGCATCGGCTGGCTCTCGACGATGGCGTCCACCACCCGGCCGGCGAGTAGCGGCGTCGCCACGGCGAGCACAGCCGTGACGACGCTGAGCACCAGGAAAAGGGCCAGCTGGCGGCGGTGCGGCCCGGCGAACGTGGCGATCCGCCGCAGCGTCTCCCGCCGGAAGGGCCTGCGGTCGTCCTGCGCATTCATCGCGTGGTACATGGACATCCACGCGGTGACCTCCATGTCCATCACCCGACGGTAGGACTTCGAGCGCGCTCGATGTCAACCGGCTTTACCGCTGGTAGATTGGTAACCGGCCGTCGACGCCGCGTGGGAGAGCTGCTCCGGACCTGTGACCAGGACCGGTGCGGCGCCGAAGGGGCAAACCTCCCGGAACCTCTCAGGCACCAGGACCGCGCGGAGCAGGCCGCTCTGGAGCCTCGTGGCGACCCCCGAAGGGCGACACGGTGTGACAGAGGGGAGGGACGCGCTCGATGACCGTCCTGACCCGGGAGCAGCCGATGTCCGACCGACCGACCTTGCACGAGCTCGACGCCGCCGACCCGTTCTCGCGCCGCCATCTCGGCCCCCGTCCAGCCGAGCTGGACACGATGCTCGCCACGGTCGGGTACGACAGCCTGGCCGAGCTGATGCTGGCCGCGGTCCCGGCCGGCATCCGGTCCGACGCGCAGGCCGAGACCGCCATGCTCCCGGAGCCGATGCACGAGCGGGCCGCGCTGGCGCGACTGCGGGAGCGGTTGGCCGTCAACGTTCCCGGCGTCGCCATGATCGGACTCGGGTACCACCCCACCGCGACCCCAGCGGTCATCCGCCGCGGCGTGCTGGAGAGCCCGTCCTGGTACACCGCGTACACCCCGTACCAGCCGGAGATCTCTCAAGGCCGGCTCGAGGCGCTGCTGAACTTCCAGACCGTGGTCGCCGACCTGACGGGCCTGCCGATCGCCGGTTCCTCGCTGCTCGACGAGGCCACCGCCGCAGCCGAGGCGATGACGCTGGCCCGGCGCGCGCTGCGCGGCGAGGCGGGGCTCGCACCGGTGGTCGCCGACGCTGACCTGCTGCCGCAGACGCTCGCGGTGCTGCGCACCCGTGCGGCCGCACTGGGGATCGAGTTGGTCGTGGCCGACCTGTCCGGCGGGCTGCCCGACACCCGGGGCGAGGCGGTGTCGGCGGCGCTGGTCGCCTACCCCGGCGCCTCCGGGACGGTACGAGACGTCGGCCCGCTGATCGCCCAGGCGCACGAGCGCGGTGGGCTGGCGGTGGTGGTGGCGGACCCGCTCGCGCTGTGCCTGCTGGAGTCGCCCGGCGAGCTGGGAGCAGACGTCGCGGTCGGCTCGACCCAACGTTTCGGCGTCCCGATGTGGTACGGCGGACCGCACGCGGGCTTCATGGCGGTCCGCGACGGGCTGCAGCGACACCTGCCCGGGCGCCTCGTCGGTGTCTCGAAGGACGCCGACGGCCGGCCGGCGTACCGGCTGGCGTTGCAGACCCGTGAGCAGCACATCCGCCGGGACAAGGCGACCTCCAACATCTGCACCGCGCAGGTGCTGCTCGCCGTCGCGGCCGCCATGTACGCGATCTACCACGGGCCGGAAGGATTGGCCGCGATCGCGCGGCGGGTGCACCGCTATGCGGCGGTGCTGGCCGCCGGGCTGCGGGCCGCGGACGTCGACGTGGTCACCGAGACGTTCGTCGACACGCTGACCGTACGGGTGCCCGGCCGGGCGGCCGACGTGCTCGCCGCCGCCCGCCGGGCCGGCGTCCACCTGCGCGAGGTCGACGGCGACCACGTGGGTCTCAGCACCAACGAGCTGACCTGCCGCCAGCACCTGGAGGCGGTGTGGGCGGCCTTCGGGGTCACCGCAGACGTCGACTCGGTGGACGCGGTCACCGAAGACGCGCTGCCGCAAGCGGTGTTGCGCCGCACCCCGTACCTCACCCACCCGGTGTTCCACGAGCACCGATCCGAGACAGCGATGCTGCGCTACCTGAGACGGCTCGCCGACCGTGACTACGCGCTCGAACGCGGGATGATCCCGCTGGGCTCGTGCACGATGAAGCTCAACGCCACCACAGAGATGGAGCCGCTGGGGTGGCCGGAGCTGGCCGACCTGCACCCGTTCGTGCCGGCCGCGGACGCCTCCGGGGCGATCGAGCTGGTGGCGGAGCTGGAAGGCTGGTTGGCCGACGTGACCGGCTACGCCGCGGTGTCGGTGCAGCCGAACGCCGGCTCGCAGGGCGAGCTGGCGGGTCTGATGGCCATCCATGCCTATCACCTGGGGCGCGGCGACGATGCCCGCGACGTCTGCCTCATACCGTCGTCGGCGCACGGGACCAACGCCGCGTCGGCGGTGCTCGCCGGGATGCGCGTCGTTGTCGTGGCCGCCGCCGGCGACGGCAGCGTCGACCTCGACGACCTGCGGGCCAAGTGCGGCGAGCACGCCGACACCCTGGCCGCGGTGATGGTGACCTACCCGTCGACACACGGGGTGTACGAGGACGGGATCACCACGCTGTGCGAGGTCGTGCACGAGCACGGGGGGCAGGTCTACGTCGACGGTGCCAATCTCAACGCGCTGCTGGGACACGCTCGCCCGGGCGCGTTCGGCGGCGACGTGTCGCACCTCAACCTGCACAAGACGTTCTGCATCCCGCACGGCGGCGGCGGCCCGGGTGTCGGACCGGTCGCGGTGGCCGAGCATCTGGTGCCGTACCTGCCGAGCCACCCCGCCCACCCCGACCCCGACCGCCGCCGGGGCGTCGGACCGGTCAGCGCCGCTCCGTTCGGTTCGGCCGGCATCCTGCCCGTCCCGTGGCTGTACCTGGCGATGATGGGAGCCGACGGGCTGCGGGAGGCCACCGGGGTCGCCGTGCTGGCCGCCAACTACGTCGCGGCCCGGCTGCGCGAGCACATCCCGGTGCTCTACAGCGGCGCGCACGGGCTCGTGGCGCACGAGTGCATTCTCGACCTCCGCGGTCTCACCAAGGCCAGCGGCGTGAGCGTCGACGACGTCGCCAAGCGACTGGTCGACCACGGCTTCCACGCGCCGACGATGAGCTTCCCGGTTCCTGGCACCCTGATGGTGGAGCCGACCGAGTCCGAGGACCTCGCCGAGCTGGACCGGTTCTGCGACGCGATGATCGCCATCGCCGGTGAGGCTCAGCAGGTGGTCGACGGGAAGTGGCCGGTGGAGGACAGCCCTCTGCGACACGCCCCGCACACGGTGGCCGCGGTGACCGGCGCGTGGGACCGCCCGTACGACCGCGAGCTGGGCGCGCTGCCGGCCGGTGGCGACGGCCGCGACAAGTACTGGCCGCCGGTCGCGCGCATCGACCAGGCCTTCGGCGACCGCAACCTGGTGTGTGCCTGTCCGCCGCCGGACGCCTTCACGTGAGCGGTGAGCCGGCGGACGCGGCGCCACTGCTGCCGTCCACGGCTCGGGCGCTCCGGCACGATCTCGCCCTGGTGCAGTCCCGCGACCGGCAGCCGTCCGTCGCCGCCGGGGTGGTGCGCGGCGGCCGGCTCGTGTGGGCCGAGGGGTACGGCGCGGTGGACGATGCCGCCGATACGCAGTACCGGATCGGGTCCATCACCAAGACGATGACCGCCGTGCTGGTGACACAGTGCCGCGACGACGGCCTGCTCGACCTTGACCACCCGGTCGGCGCGTACCTTCCGGACAGCCCGTGGCCGCAGACGTCGCTGCGCCGGCTGCTCACCCACACCGGGGGGGTCCCGGCCGAGCCTCCCGGTCCCTGGTGGGAGCGGCGCGACGGCGGCGACCGGGCTGAGCTGCTCGCCACGTTGGCGCCGGAACCCGTCGCGGTCGAGCCCGGATCAGGCCTGCACTACAGCAACGTGGGCTACGCGCTGCTCGGGGCGCTGGTCGAGCGAGTGCGGGCGCGCTCGTGGATCGAGGTTCTCCGGTCGCGGGTGCTGGACCCGCTGGGCATGTCGCGGACGACGTACGGCCCCAGCGCTCCGCACGCGCAAGGCTTCTCGGTCCACCCGTTCAGCGGCCGGCTGGACGTCGAGCCGCACACCAGCACCGGTGCTATGGCACCGGCCGGTCAGCTGTGGAGCACCGTCGGCGATCTTGCGCGCTGGGCAGGGTTCTGGCTCGACCCCGACCCCGCTGTGCTGGCACCCACGACCGTCGAGCAGATGAGGCGGCCGGTGACGGGGATGGACAGCGGCGCCTGGGGCCTGGGGGTGAGCCTGTCGCCCGGCCCGCGCGGGCTTCGGTTCGGCCACGGGGGATCCATCCCGGGATTCGTCGCCGGCTTCCTCGTGGACCCGGTCGAGGGCTCGGCCGCAATCAGCCTCGCCAACTCGTTCACCGGCAGTGGCGCGGCGCTCGCCTGGACTTTGCTCGACACGCTGCACGACTGTGAGCCGAGCCTGCCGCCGCCGTGGTCGCCCGAGGCCGAGCTCGCCGGCACCGACGAGATCCTCGGCCACTGGTACTGGGGCCACACGCAGTGGACGTTGGTCGTTCGCGCCGGACAGCTGTGCCTGGAGACCGGCAACCCGTTCCGCGACTCCCGGTTCGAGCCGGGCGGCGGCGATCGCTGGCGCGGCCTCGATGCCTACTTCGCCGGCGAGACACTGACGGCGCGCAGGACCACCGGTGGCGAGGTCAGCCACCTCGAGCTGGCGACGTACGAGCTGACGAGGGTGCCTGGGGTCGGGTGAGCCTCAGGAGACGAGGATCCCGAACGCCTCGGGATGGGTGTCGGTTGGCCGGTGCGGAGCGATGAGCCGCCCGTCCGGCAGCAGCTCACCGGTGTCGTCGAAGAGGACCACCCCGTTGCACAACAGGCTCCACCCCTGCTCTGGGTGGGCGGACACGGTGTGTGCCGCTTCTCTGTCGAGCTCGTCGGCGCTGGGGCACTGGGGCTCGTGCCGGCAGCTGCCGACCAGGAGCACCGGTCCCGGCAGCAGCGGGTCGATCTGCGATGCGGTGTATCTCACATCACCCATACTGCACCTTGGCTACCGCGATGGCGTGCATTGGGCACAGCTGGGGCCCGTCAGGACCGCCCGGCCGGCCTTGTGGACGAGTGCTGATCATCCGGTCAGCCGAGCTGCACGCTGAGCACCGGTTGGCGCGTGGGGAGGGGCGAGCCGCCGTCCGGCTCGACCGTGACGGCCAACATCTGAGCGTTGTCCAGGCTGCCGACCAGAGTGCTGCCGGAGGTGGCGACGTCGTCCGAGTCGACCACAGCGAGTGAGCGAGGATCCCCCTTCGCGGGGACAGCCCACATCTGATAGTCGCGCGACTGCTCCAGCGGGGGTACGCCGGCCATGACGACCACCGCCTCGTCCATCTGGTCGGAGGAGAAGACCTTGACCGAGGTGTCACCCTGGCGGATCTCGGACAGCACCGCGTCGTCGGCCGCGATGACTGCGGCTTCGCGCACGTCGGCCTCTCGCAGGTCGGTCAGCCGGTCATGCTCCCCGATGTAGGCCCCGACGGCGCCGAGGACACCCAGCACCGCGGCCGCGGCGACCAGCATCGGCAGCCGCTGGCGCCACCTGGACCCCTGGTGGAGCTGGACGACCGGACGTTCCTGGGTGGTCCGAGCCGCGGCGTCCAGAACGGTGGCGCGCAGCTGCGGCGGCGGGGCGACCGCCACCGCATTGGCCAGCCTGGCTGCGGTGTCCTGGAACTCGGCGAGCTCGCCGGCGCACATCGGGCACCCAGCCAGGTGGGCCTCGAAGGCGATTTGCTCTCGCTCCTCCAGCGCGTCGAGGGTGTACGCCCCGACCATCACATGCAGTTCCACGTTCATCGGGTCACCCCCAGGCAGTCGCGTAGCCGGATGAGCCCATCGCGCATCCGGGTCTTGATCGTGGCCGGGTTCACGGCCAGCAGGCTGGACACCTCGCCGTACGTGTACCCGCCGTAGTAGGCCAGGGTCACCGCCTCACGCTGCAGTTCGGTCAGTGACCCTAGGCAGCGGCGGACCTGCTCGTGCTCCAATCGCATGGTCACCTCGTCGTCGACCACGTCGGTGTCGCGACCCCCGCTCCAGTCGTAGCGGGCCTCTCGGTTTGTGCTCGCCTGGTCGTGCCGGACCACGTCGACCGCCCTGCGGTGGGCCAGTGTCAGCAGCCAGCTGCGAGCCGACCCTCGCTCGGGCTGGAAGCGACTCGCGGTGCGCCACACCTGGAGGAACACCTCCTGGGTGATCTCCTCGGCCCGCGCCGGGTCACGCACCACTCGGCGGGCGAGCCCGTGCACCGGCGCCACCATCCGGTCGTACAGACCGGCGAACGCGTTCTCGTCCCCACGGGCGACCTGCACCAGCAGGTCGGACAGCGTCGGCTCCGACACTCCGGATACCGGCAGCGGGAACGGGTCCACCACCGAACTTTTCCTCCTCACCCTTGTCGTTGGTGTTCGTGACCGCAGCGCCTGCGGATGGGTCTACTCGTGCTCGGCGGCCAGCTGTTCTGCCCGGCGTTCGAGCTTGGAGAACGGGGTTACCAGACCGTCCTTGACGACCTGGACCGTACGCCTCCAGTGGGTGGCCAGCTGAGCGATGGCCAGCACCGCGTACAAGATGCTGAGTCCGATGATCGTCGGCTCGTTGAGGTCGGGTGCGACCACACTGACCACGAACTGGACCAGGAACAGCGACAACAACCCGCCGGCCCCCCATATGGTGAGGCTGAGGTCGACGAGCAGACTGACCGCGAACAGTGACTGGGCGGCGGTGAGCAGCAGCTCGAAGCGCTGGGACGTCTCCAGCGGCAAGCCGTCGGTCGTGCCCGCGGACAGGGCGAACACGATCGGGATGGTGCCGACCAGCAGCGTCCACTGGTTGACCTTGCTGGACAGCAGTGTGCCCAGCGAGTTCGAGGCCTTCAGCCGCCAGGCGTACAGGCAGGCCACGATGAGCTCCGGCGCCTCGCTGGCAAGCGGGGCGACCCATTGCACCAGCAGGAACTGGTCGATGCCCAGCTCGGTCCCGGTGTTGACCAGCGACTCCGCGAAGTGCTCGGCGGTGAGCAGGATGATCACGGCGGCGACGATGAACATCGCCAACACCAGTCCGCGGCGTCGCCCGCGGCCGGAATCGCCGACCCACTTCGACACGCCCAGCAGGTCCGGCTCTGTGGCGGGTGCCTTGGCCAGCCGCAGGGCGTACGCGACGAAGATGCCCACCAGGACCGCCGCGTCCAGCAGGGTGAGGGTGTCCTTCAGGGGCAGGGTGAGCGAGTAGAGCGTCGCTATGCCCAGGTAGACGATCTCCGCGGACAGGGGAGCCTCGATCCGCACCTCACCCGGGCTGGTGGTGGCCGAGTCGTGCCCGCCGGCCCGGCGGGTGCGCAGCGCCGCCCAGCTGGCCACCAGCACGACGAGCGGCCATCCCACGCCGACCAGGACACGGTTGGCGCCGGTCATGTTGGCCAGGGCGAGCGAGCACGGGTTGGAGCCGCCGCTCACCTGGCAGGACCCCTCGGCGGCATATACCTGACCGGCGTCGTAGGTGAAGACGAAGTCGACGGCGTACTCGGGCAGCACCGCCAGCAGGGCGAGCAGCGCGAGGGCGAGGCCGGCGCTGATGTCGACCTGCGCGGCCTCCGCCGCCCAGGACAAGGTGAACGCCGCGCCCACGATGGCCACGCCGAACAGCAGCGCCCGCACCGGCTCGGCGAGCTCGATGGTCGGCAGGTGCAGGTAGTCGGCGAGCCCCAGGTAGGTCCCGACGACCGGCACCAGCAGGGCGACCACCAGCTGCAACGGGAGACGTGTCGATGACGGCGTCATAGGTGCAGCCTGTCACTGTTGGTGGCGTGCGGCCGGGACTGGTGGTGTGGGACTGCGACGGGGTGCTGGTCGACACCGAGCGTCTGGTGACCCGGCTGGAGGCGGAGTGGATCACCGCGCTGGGCTGGCCGCTGACCCAGGGCGAGGTCGTGGACCGCTTCGTCGGCCGCACCGCCACCCACATGGACGCCGAGATCGAACGGCACCTCGGACGAGCCGTGCCGACCGGTTGGCACGGCGACCTGCGGGAGGCCAGCCACAAGCTGTTCCGTACCGAGCTCACCGCGATCGACGGGGTGGTGGACGTTCTCGACCGGCTGGACCGGGCCGCGGTGATGTCGTGCGTCGCGTCGTCGAGCGACCACGACCGGCTTCGGCTAGTGCTGGGTATGACCGACCTGTACGACCGGTTCGGCGGGCGCATCCACAGCGCCTTCGACGTGCCGCGCGGCAAGCCCGCCCCCGACCTGTTCCAGCACGCTGCCGAGCTTGCAGGCGTGGCGGTGGGCGACTGCGCCGTCGTCGAGGACAGCGTCCCGGGAGTCACGGGGGCGGTGGCGGCCGGGATGCGGGTGCTCGGCTACGCCGGCGGGTTGGTGCCGGCAGCGCAGCTGATCGAGGCGGGGGCCGAGGTCTTCGAGCACATGCGGGAGGTCCCCGCCCGACTGGACGTCTGAGCGCGACCGCGGAGTCGGCATCACTGCTGGCCCACCAGCTCGTCACCGACGCGGACCTGGCCGGGGCTGACGACGACGGCGCCGACGGCCAGCCGTCCGCCCCGCTGCCGATGGATGGTCCGCAGCACATCGAGGTCCCGGTCGATACTGCCTGGCTGCGGCCGGGTCGTCATTACGCAGCGCTCGATCGGCGCGTTCACGGCCAGCACCGCCGCCCCGGTGCGCACCCTCGACCCGACGAGGTCGTCCTCCCCGGACCCGTCGAGCAGCAGGTTCGGGCGAAAGCGACGCCGATCCCAGTCGCCGATGCTCGCCGTGGACAGCAGCGAGACCGTCGCACCCTCGATGTCGTGGAAGGCGCCGCTCGCCCCGTCGAAGGGTTCCCACGCCGACGTCGGCTCGTTCTCGAAGTCGCTGACGTTCTCGTAGCGGCGTACGTCCTGGTGGTCGGTGCAGCGCAGCTCGACCCGCCGACCCAGCCAGTCCGAAAGGGTGTCGTCGTCGCGGGCCTCGGCGCCGTTGGGCAGGGTGATCGTCGGCGGGCCGCCCGTGGTGGCTGTGGCGGAGGCGAACAGCAGCTCCGGCTGGCGCCGCGCGGTCAGCCCGAAGCCGGTCTCGACGTCGAACAGGGCGTAGCGCCGGTCGCCCTCGAGACCGGCGGGCCCCAGGTCGACCCGACCCAGCTGCTCGCCCTGCAGCGACTTGACGGGGTAGCGCCAGATCTCGAGAACTCGCATAGCGGTGACGCTAGTGGTGCCAACGACCCGATGAGGGGCAGGCTGGTGCCATGAGCGTGCACGAGCGAATCGACGTCGAGGTCAGCGTTGGCCTGGACGACTTCTTCGCCCGGACCGGCGGTCCGGGCGGCTTCAACGCAATAGCCGACCTCGGCGAGCGACGGTTGGCCTACAACCGGCTGCAGGCCGAGCTGGCCGCCGAGTCACCCGACGACGGCACAGTGACGTACGAGGACCGGTCCGCCCCAGGCCCGGCGGGTGCCGTGCCGGTACGGGTCTACCGGCCGGCTGCAGTCACCGGGACGTTGCCGCTCGTGCTGTTCATCCACGGGGGCGGGATGATGCTCGGCAGCGTCGAGACCGCGCACCTGGCGGCACGTCGGCTCACCGCGGCGGTGCAGTGCGTGCTGGTGTCAGTGGACTACCGTCTCGCGCCGGAGCATCCCGACCCGGCGCCGGTGGAGGACTGCTACGCGGCGCTGCTGTGGGCGGCGGCAACAGTGGCCGACCTGGGGGCAGACGCGAGCCGGCTGGCCGTCTATGGCCCCAGCGCCGGCGGCGGGCTCGCGGCCGGGGTGGCGCTGCTGGCCCGGGACAGGGGTGGCCCTGCGCTCGTACTGCAGGCGCTCATCTACCCGATGCTCGACGACCGGAACGACACCCGCTCCAGCCACGAGATCATCGACCTCGGCGTATGGGACCGGGCCGCGAACCTGGAGGGCTGGGGGTGCCTGCTCGGCGACCGGGTGGGCACCGGCGGGGTCTCGCCGTACGCGGCGCCCGCCCGGGCGACAGACCTCCGCGGGCTGCCCCCGGCGTACATCGATGTGGGCGAGCTCGACCTGTTCCGCGACGAGGACATCGACTACGCCACCCGGCTGCTGCAGGCGGGGGTGCCGACGGAGCTGCACGTGTATGCCGGCGGGGTGCACGGGGGGGAGGCGTACGCCCCAGAGGCCGCGCTGAGTGCGCGGGTGCTCGGCTGGCGGGTGGACGCGCTGCGTCGCGCCCTGCACGGCTGAGCCGCCGAGCGCTCAGCTCGCGAGGAAACGCCGCCGTACCCGCAGGGCGCGGCGGACGCCGTCCGCCTCGTCGACCACCGAACGACGCACCCCCCGGTCGACGGTGTCGTCGGCGATCAGCCGGTCGGCGAGCAGCAGTGAGGACGGGTCGACCGCGAAGCGGGGGAAGGCCGCCTTGGTCGAGCCGGCAACCACCCAGCCCTGGCGCAGCTCGGCGGTGGCGGGCAGCTCGGTGAAGAAGCGCGGCACGTAGGGCGCGGTGAGCAGCTGCTGCTCCGGCCACCAGAAACCGTCCCCGATGGCGTAGAGCACGTAGTTGCTCGCGCTGGCATCGGTGGTGAGGATCCGCCACGCCTCGGCCTTGGCGGTCGCGTCCGGCAGCGCGGCGCGGCAGCGTGCGGCGTGCACCTGTCCCTCGGTGGACCGGTCGTGCTCCAGCTCCGCATCGACCGCGTCGAGCCCCACGGCGCCTCGCCGGCACTGCTGCATGCGCAGGTGCCAGCGCAGCTCGGTGTCGACCACCAGCCCCTCCGGCCCGCCGCTGCCCAGCCATGAACCCAGCAGCTCGGTGTCGCGGGTGACCTCGATCAGCCCACGGGCAGCGGCCAGTTGGAGTCCCGAGCCAGGCGGCGCTGACATTGCCCGGGCGTATGCCACCCCCGCCAACCGGTCGGTCGCAGCAGGGTCACCACCCATCACCCGCCCGAGCAGGACGTCGTGCGCCCAGGAGAGCAGGTTGCCCACTGCGATGTCGGAGTCCTCACGGGCCAGCGCCGCGCACAGCAGCTTTAGCGCCCACGCCGGCCGCACCTCGGCGTCGTCGAACGCGTCGCGCACCGACAGCCAGACCGCGCCGCGGGTGACCGGGTCGGTCACGCCGGGGAGGACGTCGACCAACCCGGCCAGGCTCGCGTCGTCGAGGCGCAGCTTCGCCCAGGTGTCGTCGTGCACGTCCAGCAGCAGTACCTTCCCGTCGACCGACCGGCCGGCGGGGGAGCGGGGCAGTGGGGTCCGCTCGCCGGACACGACCACCCGATGAGAGTCCCCCGAGCTGTCCGCAGCGCCCAGCCAGGACACGGTGAGGCTGTGCGGCCTGCCGCCGCCACCGCCGGCCGACGCAGCGCGGACCAGCTCGTCCCCGTCGACGGTCAGCGTGTCGGCACCGGTGGTGGACAGCCAGGCCTTCGCCCACGCCCCGAGGTGGCGAGCACCGGCACGCTCCCATGCGGCCAGCAGGTCGGCAAGGGTCGCGTTGCCGTAGGCATGCGCTCGAAGGTGGTCGCGTACGCCGGCGAAGAAGACGTCGTCGCCAAGGTGGGCGGCGAGCTGCTTGAGCACCGCGGCGCCCTTCGCGTACGAGATGCCGTCGAAGTCGTGCAGTGCGGCGTGCGCGTCGGCAGCGCCGTTACCGGCGACCGGGTGCGTCGAGGGTCGCTGGTCGGCAACCAGGCCCCACCGCTTGCGGATGAAGGCGAAGTCGACCCACGCGTCGTCGAAGCGGGTGACCTCGGTGCCGATCCGGTAACCCATGTACTCGGCGAACGACTCGTTCAGCCACAGGTCGTCCCACCAGACGGGGGTCACCAGGTTGCCGAACCACTGGTGCGCCATCTCGTGCACGACCACGTTGGCCCGCTCGCTGCGCTCGCCGTCGGTCACAGCGGACCGGAAGACCAGCCCGTCGCGGAAGGTCACGCACCCCGGGCTCTCCATCGCGCCGGCGTTGAACTCGGGAACGAAAGCCTGGTGGTAGTCGCCGAAGGGGTACCGGATCCCGAACCGGTCGTGCATCGCGTCGAACGACTGCGTGGTCACTGTGAACAGCTCGTCCGCCTCGCGGTCGAGCGCCCCGGCCAGCGACCGTTTGGCGTGCAGGCCGAGCAGGATCCCGTCGTGCTCACGGGTGATCGAGTGGTACGGCCCGGCGACCAGGGCCACCAGGTAGGTCGCCAGCGGCAGCGACTCCGCCAGCTCCCAAGCCCCGTCGGCGGCACGCGTCGCGCGGGTGTTGCCGAGCACCGTCCACCCCTGCGGCACCCGCACCCGCATCCGGTACGGGGCCTTGAGGTCGGGCTGGTCGAAGCAGGCAAAGCAGCGGGGAGCGGCGTCGAGGAACGACATCAGGTACAGGTACGCCTCCCCGTCGGCCGGGTCGACGGTGCGGTGCAGGCCCTCCCCGTCGCGGCTGTACGCCATGTCCGCCTCGACCCGCACCTGGTGGGTACCGGGTTCGAGCTCGAGTGGGTAGCGGGCGTCGGCGAGCTGGCCTGGGTCGAGGGCCTCGCCGTCGAGCGTCATCGACAGCAGGGTCACCGGCCGTACGTCGAAAAACGTCCGCGTCGTACGCCACGCGTCGAGCGTGATCGTGGTCGTCGACCGGAACGTGGCGGCGCCACGGTCGAGGTCGAGCTCGACGTCCATCGCGCGGACCGCCAGCTCACTTGCCCGGGTGCGCGCCTGCTCACGGGTCAGGCTGGTCACGGGGTCACTGTAGGGCTGCGACGATGGGGCGGTGCTGCCCGTCGTCGGCTATGCCCTGACCGGTCTGGCCTTCGTCGGGGCGGCCTGGTCCCTTGCCCTGTTGGTGCTGGACCGGCGGCTGGACGACCCGCTGTTCTGGCTGCTCGCCGCCCTCGAGGCGGGCCTGCTTGCCCAGCTCATCGGCGGCTCGGTGGCGCTGGCTGTCTCCGAGCGGGTGGGGATCGACGGGGTGACCTTTGTCGGCTACCAGATCACCGCGGCGGCGGCCCTGCCCGTCGCGGTCGCCTGGGCCGCCTCCGAACGCACGCGGTGGGGGGTGGGTGTGCTGCTGGTGGCGTGCCTGACCGTGGCGGCGATGGTGCAGCGGATGCTGCAGGTCTGGCAGGGGTGACGATGGGCCCGGGCCGGGTCCTGGTCGCGGTGTACGGGGTGTTCGCGCTGTCTGCGACCGCCCGGTCGGTCGTGCAGATCGCGGACTCGTTCGGCACCGCGCCGGCGGCGTACACCCTGTCGGCGGTGGCGGCAGCCGTCTACCTGGTGGCGACCGTGGCACTGGCCGGCCGCGGGGCCACCGCCCGGCTGGTGGCGTGGGGGGCCGTCAGCACCGAGCTGGTCGGTGTGGTCGCGGTCGGTACGTGGACGGTGCTGGACCCGAACCTGTTGGCCGACGAGACGGTGTGGTCGGCGTACGGGGCCGGTTACGGCTACGTCCCCTTGGTGCTGCCCGTGCTGGGGCTCGGGTGGCTGTGGCGCACGAGGCGCGGTGGAACCGAGCCCGCTGCCGGCGCGTCCGACCGGACATGATGGTTATGAACCGGAGCCGGAGGATGTGGGTGGGGACGCTGGCCGGGGGGCTGGTGGGCCTGCTGGTCGTCGGGTGTGCCGAGGAGCAGGATCCGGGACGGCAGCCTGCGCCGGAGCAGGAGCAGACGGTCGCCGCGCCCTGCCCGGCCGATCTGAGCGTCGCGCAGCTCACCGGCACGGTTCAGCTCGGTGGGGCCGACATCGACGGCGACGGCACCTCCGACGACGTGATCATGGGCTCGGTCCCCGGGGGTGGTCGCGGCTGCGCGGTGGCGATGGCGGTGACGACCTCGGACGCGGAGGCCGTGGCACCGGTCAGCGGAGCCAGCGATGTGGTCGGGAGCAGCGCTCTCGGGCGACCGGCTTTCGCCCAGGTCGACGGAGCCGCCGGGGACGAGATCGTGGTCACGACGAGCTGGAGCCCGCGAGGCGGCGGAGCTCTGGCGATGTTCTCGTGGGTGGACGGCGAGCTCGTACAGGTGCAGCAGGCCGGCCGACCGTGGGAGCTGTTCGCCACCGTCGACGACGGCGGCGGCCTGCCACAGCTGCTCACCTGCCTGCCCAAAGGCTTCGCCCGGGTGACGGCGTACCCGCCCGGCCTGGACGCTGGCTCCACGGTGACGTCGTACGCCTTGGCCGACGGCGTGCTCACCGTGCGCGATCGCGAGCAGGACCGTACCGCGACCTACCAGCAGGTCAAGCGGGACTACCCGATGCTCCCGCGCGCCGGTGTCGCCGTGCTCCCCGACTGTGGGTAGCCGGTCACACCCTGACACGATCGGCCTGTCACGATCTGGTGGTGCCCGAGGCCGAGCTGACCACCCGCGCGCCGGCCCAGGGCCGGGCGGTGCGTGGCGTGGTGCTCATGCTGCACGGCGGCCGGGCCTCCAGCCACGACCCGGTCCGCAGTACCAACACGTCCTGGCTGCGGATGCTGGTCCTGCAACGCCGGCTGGCCGGCCCGGCCAACGCCGCTGGGGTTGCGGTCGAGCTGCTGCGCTACGCCGAGCGCGGATGGAACGCCGACTCCGGCTCGGAGCCGGGGCCGGTTCGCGACGGCCGGTGGGCGCTGCGTCAGGTGGCCGAACGGTACGGCGGGGTGCCGGTCGTCCTGGTGGGGCACTCGATGGGCGGCCGGGCGGTCTGCCGCCTTGCTGACGCCCACGGGGTCGACGGCTTGGTGGCCTTGGCGCCTTGGCTGGCTCCGGGGGAGCCCGTGAACGCCGCGCGCGGTCAGCGGCTCATGCTGGCGCACGGCTCGATGGACCGGTGGACCTCACCCGCGGGCAGCCTGGAGTGGTCGGTTCGAGCGCGGGAGGTGGGGGCCCAGGTGGCGCGGTTCGAGCTGCCGATGGTGGGGCACTTCATGTTCGCCCGGGCGGGGGAGTGGAACGGGCTGGTCCGCCGTGGCGCGCTGGGGCTGCTGGGGATCGAGCCGTTGCCCGCCGCGGTCACCGACGCCTTCGCCGCGCCCGCGGCCGCGGCCGGCAGGGACGGGCTCCGGCTGCCGGTCCGCGACCTGTGAGGAGACCCAGCTGCCGCGGCCGGACCCGGGACCCGGTGCTCTGGGTCTGACGCGAGAGGGGTCTCAGGATGCGTCGTGGTGACGTATCCGGTCACGGGCCTCCCCGAAGCGCAGCCTCGTAGACCACCAGCAGGGCGAGCAGGGCGGCGACGATTGCCAGCGACAGCAGTGCGGGCAGCTGCCAGGCGACCGGCACCAGCAGCAGGAGCAGCAAGGCGACGATGCTGCGGTGCAGGTTCCAGCTGCCGATGTTGCGACGGCGGAAGGCGACGTGCCCGAGCAGGTACGTTGCCACGCCGCCGTACAGCGCAACCAGCGGGACGCCGGTGAGGGCGTCGGTCAGGTCGTGGCGCTCGGTGTCGGAGACGTACTCCAGCACCTTCTTCAGCCCGAGCGCCAGGAAGATGATCGAGGCGACGATGGGGAAGTGCAGGTAGGTGTAGGAGTCTCGGGCCAGCCGGCTGCGTGCCTCGCCCTGGGTCCGCGACAGGACCCCCTCGGCCACGTGCGCGACGACGTCGAAGTACAGCCACCACATGCTGACTGCGATGGCCACCCCCAGCACCGCGGCGGTGACGACCGCCAACGAGAGGGGCATCTTGTCCACGCCCACCCCGAGGGCGACCAGTGACTCACCCAGCGCCACGATGACGATGAGGCCGTGCCGCTCCGCGAAGTGGACCGGGCTCGGCAATCGCCACCCCGAGGTACCGGTGATCCAGATCCCGGTGTAGTCCACCAGCAGCGCCGCCGCCCACAGCACGGCCTGGTAAGGCGGTCCAGCAGCGCCACCCAGCACCAGCAGGCCGGTCGCCGCCACCACCGGAACAGCGGTCAGCAGCAGCTGGCGACGCAGCCCCGCGTCGTCTCCGGCCGCGACCAGGTAGCACGCCATGTGCAGGAGCCGCACGACCGCGTAGCACGCGGCCAGCACGAATGGCGCGAACAGCCCGCCATCCGGTCGGCGAAGGACTCGGGGATGGCCAGCGCCACCACGAACATCGCGGCCGCCGCGATCACGACGGTGGCGCGGACGAGTCCCTCATCGGCGTGCGCCTGGTTGCCTAACCAGGCGTATGAGCACCACGCCCACCACAGCAGCGCGAGCAGCACCAGGCCGCGCAGGGCGCCGACCACCGTCGGGTCCTCGGCCATCAGGGCGGTCACCTGAGTGAAGGCGAACACGAACACCAGGTCGAAGAAGAGCTCCAGGGTCGTCACCCGGTGCGACTCGTCGGTCGGCCGTACCCGGGTCACCAGGATCCGCATCGTCGTCATCGGCTGTGTGCTCCCGCCAGAGGTCTGACTTGACATAATGTCACTTATCGGCGCGTCTAAACCAGCACTAGCTCTTGCGCCACACGGAGACGTGGCTCTCACTGGCGGCGGTGAACGGTGTCTCGTTCCAGTCCTCGAACCGGGACTCCAGCGCGAGACCGGCCAGCTGCGCCATCAGGTCACATTCGGATGGCCAGATGTAGCGGAAGTGACCGGTTCCGTACCTGATGCCTCCGTCAGCGCCTCGATGGTAATGATGTGACGCGCACTCCTGAGTGACCAGGTCGTAGGTGTCGAAGATCAGGTGGCCGTCGTCGACGCTCATCGGGACCGCCTGGTGCCCCGGTGTGAGGCGTTGGACCGGGGGGACCCAGAGCTCGATGACGAAGCGGCCGCCAGGGCGAAGATGGTGTGCCGCATTACGGAAGCACTGGACCTGCTCAGCCTGGGTGCGGAGATTGGAGATGCTGTTCCACACCAGGAGAACGAGACCGAAGTCCCCCGCTCCCGGAACCGTCGTGGTGGCCATGTCACCCACCACGACCGGCAGCTCGTCCTCGCTGATCTTGTCACGCAGTCGGGCCACCATCGGGGCAGAGAGCTCGATTCCGGAAACTCGTGCGCCCCGTAGTCGCAGCGCAACGCCGACCCGGCCGGTGCCGATGGCGAGCTCCAACACCGGCCCACCGGCGCGCAGGCGGTCGAGAAGGTCGATCGTCGGCTTCAGCACCTCGGGCAGGAACTGGGAGGCGGCAGCGTCGTCGTACTCGGCAGCGGTCTCTTCGTCCCAGACCTCACTGCTCGTCATGGGCGGGAGCGTTCCACGCCCAGCAGGCGTCGGTCGAACCCTTTCTGAGTCCAGCACACCCGGCGCGGCCGTGGTCAGGTGCCCACGTAGGCCGCGAGGTGCTCCCCGGTGAGGGTGGATCGGGTGGCAACCAGGTCGGTGGGGGTGCCCTCGAAGACGATCCGGCCGCCGTCGTGGCCAGCCCCGGGGCCGAGGTCGATGATCCAGTCGGCGTGCGCCATGACCGCCTGGTGGTGCTCGATGACGATGACCGACTTGCCGGAGTCCACGATCCGGTCGAGCAGGCGGAGCAGGTTCTCCACGTCGGCCAGGTGCAGGCCGCTGGTCGGCTCGTCGAGCACGTAGACGCCGCCCTTCTCGGCCAGGCGAGTGGCCAGCTTGAGTCGCTGGCGCTCGCCGCCGGACAGCGTTGTCAACGGCTGGCCGAGGCTGAGGTAGCCGAGCCCGACGTCGGCGAGCCGGTCGAGGATGGCGTGCGCGGCAGGCGTGCGCGCCGCACCGGCGGAGAGGAACTCCGCGGCCTCGACGACAGACATCGCGAGCACTTCGGCGATGTTCCGGCCGCCCAGCGTGTAGTCCAGCACCGACGCCAGGAACCGTCTTCCCTCGCACTCCTCGCACGCGGATTCGACGGTGGCCATGACGCCCAGCTCGGTGTAGATGACGCCGGCTCCGTTGCAGGTCGGGCAGGCGCCTTCGGAGTTGGAGCTGAACAGCGCCGGCTTGACGTCATTGGCCTTTGCGAACGCCTTGCGGATCGGCTCGAGCAGTCCGGTGTACGTCGCCGGGTTGCTCCGTCGGGAACCGCGGATCGCGCCCTGGTCGATCACCACCACGCCGTCGCGACCGGCGACCGAGCCGTTGATGAGCGAGCTCTTGCCGGAGCCGGCGACACCCGTGAGCACGCAGAGCACCCCCAGCGGGAGGTCGACGTCCACGTCTTGGAGGTTGTGCATCGACGCGCCACGGACCTTGAGCGCTTCCGACGGCGCACGTACCGATTCCTTCAAGGCGGCCCGGTCGTCGAGGTGGCGGCCGGTTGTGGTGTCGCTTTTCCGCAGCCCCTCCACGGTGCCCTCGAAGCAGACGCTTCCGCCCTCGGTGCCGGCGCCGGGGCCGAGGTCGACGGCGTGGTCGGCGATGAAGATCGTCTCGGGCTTGTGCTCGACGACGAGCACGGTGTTGCCCTTGTCGCGCAGCTGCAGCAGCAGGTCGTTCATCCGCTCGATGTCGTGCGGGTGCAGGCCGATCGTCGGTTCGTCGAACACGTACGTGACGTCGGTGAGCGACGAGCCGAGGTGGCGGATCATCTTGGTGCGTTGCGCCTCTCCCCCGGACAGGGTGCCCGCTGGCCGGTCGAGACAGAGATAGCCCAACCCGATCTCCGCGAACGAGTCGAGCAGGTGCTGCAGCCCGCCGAGCAGCGGGGCCACCGACGGCTGGTCCAGGCCGCGGATCCATTCGCGGAGGTCGCTGATCTGCATGGCGCACAGCTCGGCGATGTTCTTGCCCCCGATTCGGGACTTCAACGCTTCTTGCGAGAGTCGGGTGCCGCCGCAGGCAGGGCAGGTCTGGAAGGTCACCGCCCGCTCGACGAAGCGACGCACGTGCGGCTGCATCGCCTCCGGGTCCTTGGACAGGATCGACTTCTGGATCTTGGGGATGAGCCCCTCGAAGGTCAGGTTCACCCCCTCGACCTTGATCTTGGTGGGCTCGGCATAGAGCATCGTGTCGAGCTGCTTGCTGGTGAACTTCGCGATCGGCTTGCCCATCGGCAGACCGACACCTTCGAACAGCCGGCCGTACCAGCCGTCCATGCTGTAGCCCGGTACCGTCAGGGCACCCTCGCTGAGCGACTTGGAGTCGTCGTACAACGCAGTCAGGTCGATGTCGCTGACATTGCCCATGCCCTCGCAGCGAGGGCACATGCCGCCCAGATATACGGCCTCGCGCACCACGTTCTTCTCGAGCCGGCCGCCCTTCTGCGTGCTCATCACGCCACTGGCCTTGCGCGTCGGGACGTTGAACGAGTACGCGGTGGGAGGCCCGACGTGAGGATCCCCCAGACGGCTGAACAGGATGCGCAGCATCGCGTTGGCATCGGTGGCGGTCCCGACCGTGGAGCGGGGATTCGCGCCCATCCGCTCCTGGTCGACGATGATCGCGGTCGTGAGGCCCTCCAGGACGTCAACCTCCGGCCGCGACAGCGTCGGCATGAAGCCCTGCACGAAGGCGCTGTAGGTCTCGTTGATCATCCGCTGCGACTCCGCGGCGATCGTGGCGAAGACCAGCGAGCTCTTGCCCGACCCGGAGACGCCGGTGAACACCGTCAGCCGGCGCTTCGGGAGCTCGACGCTGATATCCTTGAGATTGTTCTCGCGTGCGCCCTGTACGCGGATCAGGTCATGGCTGTCGGCGGTGGGCGAGACCGGCTGCGCCAGGGTGCTGGGCTCGGGGGCAGCCATCAGCGCTCCTCTTGGATCCGGACCATGTTGCCCGCGGGGTCGCGGACGGCGCAGTCTCGCTTCCCCCAGTCCTGCTCGGTCGGCTCCTGGACGATCTCGACGTCGCCGGCCTGGAGCTTGTCGAAGGTGCCGTCGAGGTCCTGGGTGGCCAGCATGATGCTCGCGTACGTGCCCTTGGCCATCATCTCGGTGATCGTGCGGCGCTCGTCGTCGGTGATGCCGGGGTCCGCGGCCGGCGGGTGCAGGACGATTGACGTTCCGGGCTGGCCGACCGGGCCGACGGTGAGCCAGCGCATGCCTTGATAGCCGACGTCGCCCCGGACCTCGAAGCCGAGGGCGTCGCGGTAGAAGGCCAGCGCCTCGTCAGGGCCGTTGTGCGGGAGGAAGGTCGCGTGAATGGTGATGTCCATGCCCATCACGCTAGGCGGGGCTAGCTGACGGTGCTTCTCGATTCCTGATCGGTCTGCTCACCTTCTTGGACTCGCACGACGGTACGCCGGCCATTTCGCGCGCCCCGTCGCGACGGTAGGTGCTCGGGGAAACCCCGACCAGCTCGGTGAAGCGAGTGCTGAAGGTGCCGAGGGACGAGCAGCCGACCGTGAAGCAGACCTCGGTGACGCTGAGGTCGCCCCGACGCAGCAGCGCCATCGCGCGCTCGATGCGCCGGGTCATCAGGTAGCCGTACGGCGGCTCGCCGTAGGCGCGCCGGAACGCGCGGCTGAGGTGCCCGGCCGACATGTTCACCCCACGGGCGAGCGCCTCGACGTCCAGCGGCTGGGCGTACTCCCGGTCGATCCGGTCGCGGACGCGGCGCAGCCTCGCGAGGTCGCGCAGGTGTTGTGCGGCGGCGGGTCGGCTGGTCACGCTCGCGCCACCCACTGGTGGAAGTCGGCCAGCTGCTCGTGGACCTGCTGTGGCTCGGCCACCGTCTTTTCGGTCCGCTCGACGGTGTAGGTGTCGCTGCCCTTGGCCATGCCGCCCTCCTCCAACACCCAGGCGACCGGACCGTAGCAGGACGAGGTTGATGATGGTCAGGTGATGACCAGTGCCACGACCGCCCAGCGCGGTGCCGGCGAGCACAACGACCCGCGCTGGCTGCGGGTGCTGGCCATCCCGACGATGGTGGGGATCGGCGCCTTGGTCGCGGTCCAGTCCCAGCTCAACGGTGACCTCGCGGGCGGCCTCGGCGGGGACGCCACCGCCGGGGTGGCGGCCGCCCTGGTCAGCTTCGGCGGCGGGTTCGTGCTGTTGTGCACAGCGGCCGCCGTGTCTCGTCCGATGCGGCGCGGCATGGCCTCGGTACGCGCGGCGTACCGCACCGGCCGGCTGCGGGCCTGGCACCTGCTCGGCGGCACGGCCGGGGCGTTCTTGGTGGCCGCGCAGGGCCTCACCGTCGGCACCATCGGTGTCGCGCTGTTCACGGTCGCCCTCGTCGCCGGCCAGACGGCCAGCGGGCTCGGCGTCGACCGGGCCGGTGTCGGCCCTTCCGGCCCGCGGTCGCTGTCGGTGCTGCGGGTGCTCGGTGCCGCCGTGACGGTGGCCGCTGTCGGGCTGTCGGCGGCGGAGCGTTTCGGTGGCGCCGATGCGCTGTCGACCGCCGCACTGGCGCTGGCACTGCTGCCTCTCGTCGGTGGCGTCGGCATAGCGTGGCAGCAGGCCGTGAACGGACAGGTCTCGGCGACCGGCGGCCCGTGGGCTGCCACCTGGGTCAACTTCGCCGTCGGCACCACCTGGCTCACCGTGGCCTTCCTGGTGGCGGTGGTGGTCCACGGTCCGCCGGACAGGCTCCCGAGCATCTGGTGGCTCTACCTCGGCGGCCCCATCGGGGTGGTGTTCATCAGCGCCGCCGCCGCGCTCGTCCGGGTGCACGGCGTGCTGGTGCTCGGGTTGTGCGTCGTGTGCGGCCAGGTCGGCGCCTCGCTCGTCGTCGACCAGCTCGCCGGCACCACACCGCTCGGGACGCTCACCGTAGTGGGCGCGGCGATCACGGTGCTCGGGGTGCTCCTTGCGGGTCTGGGGACCCGACACCGCCGACCACCGCGGCGTGCCGTCCAGGGCGTTATCTCAGATATGAGATAGCCTCGAGGTCCATGAGCGAGGACTACCTCAGCCGGATCGGCTTCCTCATCCGGGACGCGCGCAAGCACAGCGGCTGGACCCAGGCCCAGCTCGCCGAGGTGCTCGGCACCAGCCAGTCAGCGATCAACCGGATCGAGCGCGGACACCAGAACCTGTCGCTGGAGATGCTTGCCCGCATCGGCGAGGCCCTCGACTCCGAGATCGTCTCGCTGGGCGCCGCCGGACCGTTGCACCTGCGCGTGGTGGGCGGCATCCAGCTCTCCGGCGAGATCGACGTCAAGACCTCCAAGAACGCCGGAGTCGCACTGCTGTGCGCCTCGCTGCTGAATGACGGTCGCACCGTCTTGCGCAAGGTGGCCAGGATCGAGGAGGTCAACCGGCTCCTCGAGGTGCTCGAGTCGATCGGGGTGCGCACCCGCTGGCTCAACGACGACAACGACCTCGAGATCGTCCCGCCGGCGCAGCTGCAGCTGGACCGCATCGACGCGGAAGCGGCCCGGCGCACCCGCAGCATCATCATGTTCCTCGGTCCGCTGATGCACCACGCGGACTCGTTCAAGCTGCCGTACGCCGGGGGATGTGACCTAGGCACCCGCACGGTGGAGCCGCACATGAGCGCGCTGCGCGCGTTCGGGCTGGAGGTCAAGGCCACCGAGGGCGACTGGAACGCGAGCGTCGACCGCTCCGTGTGGCCGGCCCGGCCCATCGTCCTGATCGAGCGCGGCGACACCGTGACCGAGAACGCGCTGCTCGCCGCCGCCAGGCACGACGGCACGACCGTTATCCGCAACGCCAGCCCTAACTACATGGTCCAGGACCTGTGCTTCTTCCTGGTCGAGCTCGGGGTCCGCATCGACGGCATCGGCACCACCACGCTGGTGGTGCAGGGGTGTCCGCAGATCGACCGCGACGTCACCTACTCCCCCAGCCCGGACCCGATCGAGGCGATGAGCCTGGTCGCCGCGGCGGTGGTGACCGAGTCGTCCATCACGGTGCGGCGGGTGCCGATCGAGTTCATGGAGATCGAGCTGGCGCTGCTCGAGGAGATGGGGCTGCAGTACGACCGCAGCCCGGAGTACCTCGCCGACAACGGGCAGACCCGGCTCGTGGACCTGACGACCCACCCGTCGGTGCTGCACTCCCCCATCGACAAGATCCACCCGATGCCGTTCCCCGGCCTCAACATCGACAACCTGCCGTTCTTCGCTGTCATCGCCGCGCAGGCGACCGGCTCGACGATGCTGCACGACTGGGTCTACGAGAACCGGGCGATCTACCTCACCGAGCTCACCCGTCTCGGCGGCAAGGTGACGCTGCTCGACCCGCACCGGGTGCTCATCGAGGGCCCGACCCGCTGGCGCGCGGCGGAGGTGATCTGCCCCCCGGCGCTGCGCCCCGCGGTGGTGATCCTGCTCGCCATGCTGGCTGCGAAGGGGACATCGGTGCTGCGCAGCGTGTACGTGATCAACCGTGGCTACGAGAGTCTGGCCGAGCGGCTCAACGCGCTCGGCGCCCAGATCGAGACCTTCCGTGACATCTGAGGTCCGCAGCTACCAGACCGCCGCCACTGACCCGTACGAGCGAGGATGCGAGCTGGGCGCGGACAACGCCGCGGCTGTGCACGAGGCGTACGCGCGCTACACCGAGCTGTGGGCGGCGTACGGCGTCACCCCTGACGAGGTGTCCGAGGTCGGCGCGGCGGTGTTGACGCCGATAGAGGCGTTCAGCCCCGCGCTGAGTGCCGAGATCGCGGGTATCGCCAGCGGCGCCGGGCTCGAGGGATGGCAGGTGGGCGCTCTCAACGCGCGCACCGAGCTGTTGGCGCTCGGTGACCAGCGGCTGGTCACGTCCGGTCGACTGCCGGGCGAGGTGGCGGAGTGCTCGACGCTGGTGCGGCTGCCGCGTGCCGGGGACCCGCTGACCGCGCAGACCTGGGACTGGCACACTCCGCTGACCGACTCCTGGTTCGTCTGGACGCTGCGGCTGCCGACCGGCCGGCAGGTCTGCACGCTCACGGAGTACGGCATCGTCGGCAAGATCGGCGTGGCCAGCCAGACCACGTCCGACGCCTCCCGACACGGCGTGCTGGGCCTGCACTTCAACGCAGTGCGGCACCGCGGCGACACCGGCCTCGGCGGGGTGCCGGTGCACCTGGTGGCCCGGCGCATCCTGGACGAGGCGCAGACCACCGAGCAGGCGACCGCCATCGCGGCCGAGGCTGTGGTGAGCGCCTCGGCGGCGCTCACCGTCACCGCCCGCGGCGAGCAGTCCGCCGGTTGGTCCGCATGCACCCTCGAGCTGCACCCGGGCGGCCCGTCGGTGCAACTGCCCAGCGCCGGCGACGGCGGCCGCTGGCTGGCGCACACCAACCACTTCGTGGCCGCGGACGCGACCGGTCAGGACCTGCCCAGCGCGGTGTCCACCACCAGGGAGCGCCTTGACAGGGTCGACCGGCTCGCTGTAGCGGCCGCAGCGACCCGAGCTCCGGTCTCGGCCGCGCCGGCTCCGCAGGGCGTGGCCGACCAGCTGGCCACCCACGACCTCGGGCCGCGCAGCGTCTGCGTGCACGGGTTTCCGGACGCCCCCGTCGGCCAGCGAACAGCGACCCTGGCTGTCGCGGTGGCCGAGCCGGCCGCCGGGCGGCTGCACGTGCATGCCGGCAAGCCGTGCGAGGCCTGCCCGGGCACCTGGTGGACCGGCGGCTGATCGGTCGGCCGGTCGGCGCCGGTCAGCCGAACAGGGCGTCGACGAACGAGCGGGCCGGACGCGGGGTGGCGGCCGGCGGTGTGCTCGGTGGCATCTCCATGTCGGACGTGATCCGCGGCAGCGGCTGGGTGTGCGGGGCGCTGGACACGTGCCAGTCGTTCTCGGTCTCGATCAGGTCGGCCAGGCTCGCCCGGGCCAGGAAGATCCCACGACACCCCTGGCACTGCGCCACCTGAATCCGCAGCCGGTCGTACAGGTGCATCGGCTGGCCGCACGCCGGGCAGGTCATTCCGGCCGCGGTCTCGTCGCTGCCTGGGCTCATCGAGGTCACCGTATCTGCATACTTGTCGGGTGAGCGTCCCAACGCCAGGTCGCTCGGTGCGCCCCTTCCTGGCCGGGCCGTTGCCGCTGCTGATGGCTCACCGCGGCGGCGCGGCGTACGGCCCCAACGTCGGGATCGAGAACACGCTGCGGGCATTCGCGACCGCCGTCGAGCTCGGTTACCAGTTCTTGGAGACCGATGTACGCGCCAGCCGCGACGCGGTGCCGATCGCTGTGCACGACGACCGGCTCGACCGGCTGTGCGGGGTGCCGGACCGGGTCCGCGACCTCGACTGGGACCGGCTCGGCCGGCTGCGGGTCGGCGGGCGGGAACCGCTCGCCCGGCTCGACCAGCTGCTCGCGACGTTCCCCGAGGCGCGGTTCAACATCGACGTGAAGTCCGACGACGCGGTGCTCCCGACGGTGCGCGCCGTGCACCGGGCCGCCGCGTCCGACCGGGTGTGCCTGGCCACGTTCTCCGACCGCCGGATTCGTCGCATCCGGGCACTCGCGGGACCGCGGGTGGTGACGTCGTGCAGCCGCGGCGAGGTGGCGTTGCTGCGTCTCGGCCCGAGCCGGTGGCTTCGCGGTACCGGCGCCCGCGCCGGCGCGGTCTGCCTGCAGGTGCCGTGGCGCACCCGCGGGGTCACCGTGGTGAGGCCCCGGTTCGTGCACCAGGCGCACGAGCTCGGCCTGCAGGTGCACGTGTGGACGGTCGACGCCATGGCCGAGGCCACCGAGATGCTGGCCCTCGGCGCCGACGGACTGATCACCGACCGAGTCGACCGGCTGGCGCCGCTGTTGCACGGCGACCGCGCCTGACGTGGGGGGCAACCAGTCGGCGCAGCAGCGCGCCTGGTCCTGGTACGACTGGGCAAACTCGGCGTACGTGACCACCACCGGGGCGGTGCTGTTCGCGCCGTACCTGACCAGCGCGGCGGAGGTCGCCGCCTGCGGCTCCGCCGGTACCGTCGCCGAGCCGTGCCGGCAGGACCTCACCGTGCTGGGCCTCGCGGTGTCACCGGGATCGCTGGTGTTCTACCTGATCACGCTGGCGACCGTACTGTCGGCGCTGGTGCTGCCCGTGGTCGGAGCGGTGGCCGACCGCAGCCCGTCGCGGCGTCGGCTGCTCGGCCGGTTCGCCTGGACCGGTGCCGCCGCGGCCACCGCGATGTTCGCGGTGACTGGGGGCAACTGGCAGCTGGGCGCGGTGCTGCTGGTGGTCGCGAACATCTGCCTCGGCGCCAGCCTGGTCGTCTACGACGCCTTGCTGTGTGAGGTCGCCACCCCGGACGAGCGGGACGCGGTCTCGTCGCGGGCGTGGGCGTTCGGCTACCTCGGGGGCGGACTGCTGCTGGCGACCAACCTGGCCCTGGTGACCGGCCACGACGTGGTCGGCCTTTCGACGGCGACGGCGGTGCGGGTCAGCCTGGGCATGGCCGGGCTGTGGTGGGCGGCCTTCACCGTGATCCCGTACCTGCGGCTCGCGGACCGGCCGCCGCAAAGCGTGGTGCCGGCCTCCGGGGGCCTGGTGCTGAGCAGCTTCGGGCAGCTGGTCGCCACCCTGCGGGGCGCCCGCGCCTACCCGATGACATTGACGTTCCTGGCGGCGTACCTGTTCTACAACGACGGCATCCAGACCGTCATCGCCACCGCCAGTGTCTACGGCGACAAGCAGCTCGGCTTCGAGACCGGGGTGCTCATCGCAATCATTCTGCTGGTGCAGTTCGTCGCGTTCGGAGGCGCGCTGGCCTTCGGGCGGGTGGCGGCGCGGATCGGCAGCCGACGCACCATCCTGGTCGGTTTAGGGGTGTGGATCGGCGTGGTGTGTGTCGCCTATGTCCTGCCTGCCGGGCAGATTGTCCCGTTCGTCGCGCTCGCCACGGCGATCGGCATCGTGCTCGGCGGCACCCAAGCGCTGTCCCGGTCACTGTTCAGCCAGCTGGTCCCGGTCGGGCGGGAGGCGGAGTACTTCAGCCTGTATCAGGCGGGGGAACGCGGCACCAGCTGGCTCGGGACGCTCGTGTTCGGACTAATGCACCAGTGGACTGACTCCTACCGCCCGGCGATCGCCGCGCTGGTGGTGTTCTTCCTGGTGGGTCTGGTGCTGCTGCTGCGGCTCGATGTGCGGCGCGGCATCCTCGAAGCCGGCAACGCACCGCCGCGGGTCGTGTGACACGTGCAGGGAATCTCGGGTCGTCCTGGATCGTTGAACAATCCACGGGGTCAGCTGTGTCGAACGACATGCGAAACATCTCCCTGGAGCGAACGGAGTTCTGCTATGTCCGACCGTGCACTTCGCGGCACTCGACTGGGTGCACAGAGCTTTGAGGACGAGCGTGGGGTCGAAATGGCCCCCCGTACGCAGAACGCTTACGACTGCCCCCAGGGGCACGCCTTTTCGGTCACGTTCGCCGAGGAGGCCGACATTCCCACACTGTGGGAGTGCCCGCGGTGCAGTGCCCAAGGTTTCCGCCGCGAAGGCGGCACAATCCAGGAGAAGGTCGTCAAACCGGTGCGCACGCACTGGGACATGCTGCGCGAGCGACGGTCGGTGAACGAGCTCGAGGACATCCTCACTGAGCGGCTGGAGCTGCTGCGCACCGGCCAGATCGGCCCGGCGCACCTGCACCGCGGCCGGGCCCGTGTCGCGCGGCGCTCCGCCTGAGCCGACCTGAGCTGTTCACTCCACCCGACGGTTGTCGACAAGCCGGACGCGGGCGGACCGGGCCGCTTGGCGCGCGACCGCCCGCCGCACCAGCCGGCGTACCGCGGGCCGGGTGAACGGCAGGATGCAGCAGAACCCCACCACGTCGGTGACGAACCCCGGGGTGAGCAGCAGGGTGCCGCCGACCAGCACCAACCCCGCGTCGGTGAGCGCGATCTCGGGCGAACGCCCCTCGGCGAGCACGGCGCGCACCCCCTGCCACACCCGGCGGCCCTCGCGGCGCACCAGGAAGGCGCCAAGGACGCTCTCGGCTACCAGCAGCACCACGGTGGGCACCACCCCGATCAGCTGGCCGACCTGGATGATCAGGGCGATCTCCACCACCGGAACGACCAGGAAGCAGACCAGCAGCACCCGCGCCATCGTCACCGCCGCCCGAGCCGGGCCTCGACGCCCCAGCGGGTGACCCGCCACAGGGCCTCGGCCACGATCGGTGCCGACATCTTCGAGACTCCGTTCCTGCGTTCGATGAAGCGGATCGGCACCTCGACGACCATCCCTCCCGCCGCCAGGGTGCGCCGGGTCATGTCCACCTGGAAGCAGTATCCCTGTGACCGCACGTCGTCGAGCTGCAGCTGCTCCAGTGTGCCTCGCCGGTAGACCCGGTACCCGCTGGTCGCGTCGCGCACCTGCAGCCGTAGCGCCAGCCGCGTGTACAGGTTGCCGCCACGCGAGAGCAGCAGCCGGTGCCAGGCCCAGCCCTGCACCGCTCCCCCGGACACCCAGCGCGAACCGATCACCAGGCCGACCCCCGGCTGCATCGCGGCCAGCAGCCGGGGCAGGTCGTGCGGACGGTGTGAGCCGTCGGCGTCCATCGTGACCAGCAGCTGGTAGCCACGCCTGAGTCCCCAGCCCAAGCCGGCCCGGTAGGCGGCACCCAACCCGTGCTTGGCCGGGCGGTGCAGCACCGTGACGCCGGGGTCGGCGGCGGCGAGCGCGTTGGCGATGTCACCGGTGCCGTCGGGCGATGCGTCGTCGACTACCAAGACGTGCGCGACCGGTACCGCGGCTCGCAGTGCGCCGACGACTGCGGTGATGCTCCCCGCCTCGTCGTAGGTGGGGATGACGACCAGCGGGCCGCTCACGCCGAGCCGGTGCCGCCGGTGCCGCTGGGGACCGGTTCGCGGTGCGGGCCGGCCTCCGGCCGATGCGCGCCTGAGCGCCCGGACCTGGCCACCGCCGCGCGGCCGAGTGCCACCAGCAGGCCGAGTACGCCAACGCCGACGAGTCCGCGCTCCACCCACGCGCCGAAGCGCACCGCGGGGGTGATCCCGGTGGCGCGCTGCACGGTGCCGGTGAGCACCTGGGCACCGCGGGTGGTGGACTTCGCAACCACGGTGCCGTCTGCCCGGACGATGCCGCTGATCCCGTTCGTGGAGGCGACCACGAGGTCGCGCCCGGTCTCCAGGGCGCGCAGCCGCGAGATCGCCCACTGCTGCGCGGGCTGGCCGGAGTCGCGGTAGGTGGCGTTGTTGGTCTGCACCACCAGCATCTCCGCCCCCCCGGCCACCGCGGGCGCGGCCACCTGCTCGAACGCGACGTCGTAGCACATAGCGTCGCCGACCACGACCGGTCCGAGGTCGAGAACGCCGGGCTGGTCACCGGCCACGAAGTCGCGAGGGACCTCGTCCAGGCGGCTGACCAGCGGAGCCAGCAGGTCACGCATCGGGATGAACTCGCCGAACGGCACCAGGTTCACCTTGACGTAGACGTCACCCGGACCGGTGCTCGGCGACCAGACCAGCCCGGCGTTCTGCAGCGTCCCCGGCTCAGGGCCGGCCAGCAGCGCCCCCACCAGGACCGGCACGCCTACCGCGTCCACCGCATCGTCGATGCGTGCATACGTCTCGGGGTCGCTGAGCGGGTCGATGTCGGTCGAGTTCTCCGGCCAGAACAACACATCGGCCGGGTCGGCCGTGCCAGCCTCGACGGCGGCGGCGTACTCCTCGGTCGCGCGGGCGTGGTTGTCCACCACCTCCCGCTGTTCGTCGAGCCCGTCCGCGCCGTCGCCGGGAATACCGCCCTGCACGGCAGCCACCCGCACCCCGCCGCCAGTGGCGACTGGCCCGGCGAGGCCTACCGGAACCAGCGCCCCCAGCGCCAGCACAGCCGCGACCCCGGCCCACGCGGCTGTCGCCGCGGCCACGGCGGGGACCGGCACCGCGTGCGACCCGGGAGCGTCGCGGCAGCGCTGCACTCCCCACCACGCCACCGCCGCGCAGCCGACCATCAACGCACCCAGGCCCGGCACCCCCAGGTAGCGGACAAATCCTTCTACGGGGGTGTCGGCCAGTGCGAAGGCGATCTTCCCCCACGGGAAGCCGGTGAACGGAACCGTGCTGCGGGCCAGCTCAACTGCCGCCCACAAGCCGGCCGTGGCCAGCGGCCACCAGGGGTACGGGCGCACCCACGTCGCCGCCCAGCCGAAGACGCCGTAGAACAGCGCCTCCAGCACGGTGAGAGCGATCCACGCGTCCGGCCCGATGACCTGTACCCAAGGCAGCATCACCGCCATGTAGGTCAGGCCGAAAGCCAGCCCGAGAACCGCGCCGTCTCGCGGTCGCCGGCCGTCCAGCACCGCCAGCGCCCCGACCAGGCCGGGCAGCAGCAGCGGCCACCAGCCGTACGGAGGGTAGGCAAGCCCCACAGCGGCGCCACAGACCAGTGCTGTGGCCAGGCGGGCAGCCAGCGACATGCGGGGCGCTCCCGAGGCGAGGGGTGGGACGGTGCCATGATGACAAACGCCCCCGCGGCGGCCTCGGCCAAGCCGTCGGGCGGCGCGCGAGGAGCGCAGCGACCTTCGGACCGACCGCATGCCCGCCGGCTGCGAACACCGCGATCGTTGTCTACTGGCCGCCAGGCTCCTCGCGCAAACCACCCCCTCGACCGGTGTGCGCTCCCGTCGTGACACACATCGCGCGACCGCGGGCCGGACCCGTTCCGTGCCTGCCGAGACGCCCACCGGACGAACCCTCTTAGGGAGGACGTCGACGATCGTGGCTAGTGGGCCCACAGGTGTCAACCGCCCGCTGACCTGCTGGGTTCACCTGTTTGTGCAGGTCAGAGACATCTGGCGTTAGGCGGACATTTCCCCGTCGTTTTTGCGATCACTCGGCGTGTCGGCTACGACACGCCGAGCAACCACCACGGTGGCCGTCGCTGTGACCGCCAGCAGCGGTGGATCGAGCACCTCCGCGGCGGACTCACCCCGGTCGGGCCGGCCCCGGCAGACCACCCGCGCCGCGAGGGCCAGCTCCCGGCTGCGACCACCCACCCGGGTCACCTCCGCCTCGACCTCGACCACGTCACCGGCCCGGACCGGCCCGCTGAACGACACGTCGGCGTAGGACGCGAGCAGCCCCTCGTCGCCGTCGGTGCGGATGCACACCTCGGTGGCTACGTCGCCGAACAGCCCTAGTGCAAATGCGCCGTCGACCAAGTCGCCCGCGTAGTGCGCGTGAGCGTACGGAACGTAGCGACGGTGCAGGACCCGGAGCCCGAGCCGGGGGTCGAGCAGGGGATCACCGGCGGGCTCGTCCCCGGCCGAGGTCATGCCGCCCCCCGAACGGCTCGCCGGCGCGTCACCAGCTCGTGCACCAGGAAGCTGGCCACCTCGGCCGGGGTGGTGCCGCGGGAGAAGACCCGGTCGACGCCGAGCTCGGCGGCCATCTGCTCGTCGAAGCGCGGCCCACCGACGACCAGCACCGGGCGGCGACTGTCCGGGTACGCCTCGCGGAACGCGGCGGACATCTCCATGGTGTTCAGCAGGTGTGCGTCGCGCTGGGTGATCACCTGTGAGACGAGCACCGCGTCGGCCGCCTCGGCCAGCGAACGCTCCACCAGGCCGGGCACCGAGACCTGGGCGCCGAGGTTGACCACCCGCAGCTCGCGGTAGTACTCCAGCCCCTTCTCGCCGGCGAAGCCCTTGATGTTGAGGATCGCGTCGATGCCGACGGTGTGCGCGTCGTTTCCGATACAGGCGCCGACGACGGTCAGCCGCCGGCGCAAGCCCTTGCGGATGGCCAGATTGGCCTCCTTGGGGCTCAGCAGGTCGTAGTCGCGCTCGACCACGGTCACCGCGTCGGTGTCGACCAGGTGCTGCGCCCGCCCGTACACCACGAAGAAGGTGAAGTCGGGTCCCATGGCCTTGCTGTGGGCGACCATCGCCGGATCGAGGCCCATCTTGTTCGCCAGCTGCACCGCGGCGCCGTCGGCCAGCTTGCCGGCCGGCACCGGCAGGGTGAACGAGGTCTGCACCATTCCGTCGCCGGTGGTGTCGCCGTACGGACGCACGATCGGGCTCATCGGGCGGCACTCATTCTGCCTCCAGGGCGTCGATGGCGGGGTTGGCGTAGTCGTCGGCGCGGCGGACCACCCCGTCCAGACCGCGGCCGCCGTCGGCTGGGCGCTTCATCAGCCCGAACGTGCCGTCGGCGATGGCGGCGAGCAGCCCGGCGCCGTGCGTCGGCTCGGAGTGAGCAAGGATCCGCTCGAGCAGGTCGATGCTCTCGTCCAGCACCAGCCGGGCCCGGGTGTTGATGAACCCGTCGGGTGGCGGGTGGAAGTCCTCGGACAGCCCGCCGCAGGCGTTGAGCACGTAGCGGACGTTCTGCAGCGCGAGGTCGCGGTCGGACAGCCACGGGGTCACGACGGCCTCGGTCATCATGCCTACCAGCAGGATGCCCTGGCCGGTCAGCGCGCCTACCAGGTTGAAGAACCCGTCGAGCAGATAGCCCCGGAACACGTCCCCGGTCATGTGCCGGGTCGGCGGCATCCACTTCAGCGGCGCGTTCGGGAACAGCTGCCGCGCGAGCAAGGCGTGCGCCAGCTCCAGCCGGAAGCTGTCCGGCACGTCCGGGTCGATCTCGAACGCGTGGCCAAGGCCGAGCTGCCAGTCGGCGAGGCCGGCTTCCTTGGCGAACGACTCGTTGAGCAGCTGGCTGACCGTGACGGTGTGGGCGGCCTCGATCGCGTCCGCGGTGGTGAGGTAGTTGTCCTCGCCGGTGTTGATGATGATGCCGGCCCGGGCGTGCACCTGGCGGCTGAAGCGCTGGTCGACAAGGGTGCGCACCGGGTTGATGTCGCGGAACAGAATCCCGTACATCGAGTCGTTGAGCATCATGTCGAGCCGTTGCAGGCCGGCCAGGGTGGCTATCTCGGGCATGCAGAGCCCGGAGGCATAGTTGGTCAGGCGCACGTAGCGGCCAAGCTCGGCACTGGACTGGTCGAGTGCCGCCCGCATCAGGCGGAAGTTCTCCTGGGTGGCGTAGGTACCGGCGTAGCCCTCCCGGGTCGCGCCCTCCGGGACGAAGTCGAGCAGCGACTGGCCGGTGGAGCGGATCACCGCGATGACGTCGGCACCCCCGCGAGCGGCGGCCTGGGCCTGGCCGATGTCCTCGTAGATGTCGCCGGTGGCGACGATCAGGTAGATCCACGGGCGCTGCTTCGGGTCGCCCCACTTCTTGACCAGCCGTTCCCGCTGGCGGCGGCTGGCGTCGAGGCGACTGATGCCGGCGCCGACCGACTTGCGCGCGGCCGCCCGGGCTCGCACCCGGTCGCGTCCCTCGGGCAGTCGGAAGCGCACCGAGCCGACGGACGCCTTGCCGGCCAGCTCGGCCAGGTCACCAGCCTCGCCTCGAACCAGTGCGTCCCACACCGGCAGCGCGACGCCATGGTCCAGTCCGACGTCGGCCCGGACGGTGTCCAGCAGCCGATTGGCCCACGGGATGCCGTCCGGGTCTGCACCCGACAGGCCGGCCATCCGCAGCGTCGCCCGCTCGATCGAGACGGTGGTGTGCTCCTGGGCGAGGGCCACGATCGGCCGTCCGACCCGCTTGGCCAGCCGACGCGCCTTGCGCACCTTCGCCGGGTCCAGGGCGAGCCTCGGTTCGGGACGTGCGGGCATTGCTGCAGACTAGCAGCGGCGGGCGTTGGTCCGGCATCCGTGCGGCATTGCAGGAAGTCATGCGGTTCTAGGCGGGAGCCGCCGCAGGACATCCTGCTCCATCGTGGTCATCTCAATGCGTCGAAGGCGATGCGTCCCCGCACCACGGTGCGAGCGCACCGGGGGCGGGAGCCTGTTGCTGCCAGCTCGGGCAGGCCGGGCGCGCCGGTCCAGACCGCGTACGTCGCGGGTGCGCCCGGCACCAGCCGGCATCCACCGGTGTGTGCGGCGAACGCGGCATCGACACCCATCCGCTGGAGCGGGTTGTGGTGCCATACCGCGGCGGACACCCCGGCCCAGGGGTCGAACGGCGTCACCGGGCTGTCGGAGCCGAACGCGAGCGGCACCCCGGCCAGGGCGAGGTCGCCGAGCGGGTTCATCGCCAGGGCGCGCTCGGCGCCGAGCCGCTCGGCGTACATGTTGCTTGGGCCGCCCCACGCGGCGTCGAACGACGGTTGCACCGAGGCAGTCACTCCGAGCTCGGCCAGGGTCGCGATCGCGCCGGCGTCTGCGAGCTCGACGTGCTCCAGCCGGTGTCGCGCCGCGCGCATCGCGGGTGCGCCGACCACGTCGGCGGCGGCGCGCAACCCCGTGCTGACCACCTGTACGGCCGCGTCGCCGATCACATGGAAGCCGCCCCGCAGGCCGGCCCGGGTGCAGGCGACCACGTGGTCGCGGACCTGCTCCGCGGACAGGTACGTGTGCCCGCAGCTGGCGGCGTCGGCGTACGGGGTGCGCATGGCCGCGGTGCGGGAGCCGACCGAGCCGTCGACGCACAGGTCACCCGCCAGGCCAGACAGCTCGTGGGCGGCCGCCAGGTCGAGCTCACCCAGCACCCGGCGAACGTCGGCGTCGTTGCCCACAAGCTCGCCGCGGTAGCCGACCACGTCGGGCACACCTGGCCAGCGGGCGGCGCGGTGCGTCGCCCCGGCCAGGGTCAGCAGCTCGCGCAGGTCGGCCGGCGGGGCGATGTGCGGGGCCGACATCTCGTGCAGGCAGCCGATGCCGGCCTGCGCCGCGGCCTCCAGCGCGACGCCTTGCAGCCGGCGCCGGTCCGCGGGGCCGAGCTGGTCGCGAGTCAGGGCCCGGGCGGCGTGATGGGCGTCGCGCTCCACCCGCCCGTCGTCGGACCAGCCCGGCAGGTCGGCCAGTCCGTGCCGTTCGGCCAGAGCCGACGAGACGACGGCCGAGTGCACGTCGACGCGGGCCAGGTAGACCGGCCGGCCGCCGCCGGCTCGGTCCAGCTCGTGCCGGGTCGGCGGCCGCCGCTCCGGCCAGCCCCGGTCGTCCCAGCCGTGGCCGAGGATCGGCCCGCTCCCCCGTTTGGCCCCGTCTTCGACGCGGGCCAGCACGTCGGTGACCCCGGTGGCCGTCGTCAGGTCGACGCCGGTCAGGGCCAGCCCGGTCTCGGTGGTGTGCGCGTGGGCGTCGACGAACGCGGGTGTGACAAGCGCACCGTCCAGGTCGACGACCTCGTCGGCGGCGTCTTCGTGCCGTGCGGCGTCCGCGTTGGACCCGGCCCAGCCGATCCGGTCGTCGACGACGAGCAGGGCTTGCGCCTGCGGGCGGTCCGATGGCTGCACCACTGCCCCGCGGTACAGCGTGGTCGGCACCGGCACAGTGTGTCAGCGCGGGTCGTGTCGGCGCGGGTCGTGTCGGCGCGGGTCGTGTCGGCGCGGGAAGTGTGAGCGCCGGCCCCCGTCGTGGCCAGAACCGATGAGTTCGGCGTCGGCGGGCGGTCGTACGGTGGCAGGCAGTTCGCCAGAGAGGAGTACGAGATGAGCGGAGTACGGGTCTTGGTGGGCACGCGCAAGGGTGCGTTCGTGCTGACCTCGGACGCGAGACGTGAGCAATGGGATGTTCATGGTCCCGAGTTCGCGGGGTGGGAGGTCTACCACGTCAAGGGCTCCCCGGTCGACCCGGACCGGCTGTACGCCTCACAGTCCAGCGGCTGGTTCGGGCAGGTGATCCAGCGCTCCGACGACGGCGGCGTGACCTGGGTGCCCATGGGCAACCGGTTCGAGTACGACGGCGTCCCCGGCACCCACCAGTGGTACGACGGCACGCCCCACCCGTGGGAGTTCGCCCGGGTCTGGCACCTCGAGCCGTCGCCTTTTGACCTGGACACGGTCTACGCGGGCGTCGAGGACGCGGCGCTGTTTCGCTCGACCGATGGTGGCAGCGAGTGGCAGGAGCTGTCCGGGCTGCGCGGCCACGACACCGGGTCTTCCTGGCAACCCGGCGCCGGTGGCTTGTGCCTGCACACCATCGTGCTGGACCCGAGCAACCCGGAGCGGATGTTCGTGGCGATCTCGGCCGCGGGCGCCTTCCGGACCGACGACGCCGGCAAGACCTGGCGTCCGGTCAACCGCGGCCTGCGATCAGACGGCATCCCGGACGAGGACGCCGAGGTCGGGCACTGCGTGCACCGGATCACGATGCACCCGTCGAACCCCGACGTGCTGTTCATGCAGAAGCACTGGGACGTGCTGCGCACCGACAACGGCGGCGAGTCGTGGACGGAGGTCAGCGGTGACCTGCCGAGCGACTTCGGCTTCCCCATCGCCGTGCACGCCCACGAGCCGGAGACGGTCTACGTCGTGCCGATCAAGAGCGACTCCGAGCACTACCCCCCGGAGGGCAGGTTGCGCGTGTATCGCAGCCGGACGGGCGGCAACGACTGGGAGCCACTCACCGACGGCCTGCCGCAGGACAACTGTTACGTCAACGTGCTGCGCGACGCGATGGACGTGGACTCCCTCGACTCGTGCGGTGTCTACTTCGGCACGACCGGCGGCCAGGTGTACGCGTCTGCCGATGCCGGTGACAGCTGGCAGCCCATCGTGCGGGACCTGCCGCCCGTGCTGTCGGTGGAGGTGCAGACGCTGCCATGAAACAGCCCACCACCCAGCCCACGACCCAGCCCACGACCCAGCCCACGGCTCGACGCGTGATCAGGGTGGTGCTGCCCTACCACCTGCGGGCGATGGCGCGGGTCGACGGCGAGGTGCGCCTCGACGTCGACGGCGCGATCACCCAGGCGTCGGTCCTGGACGCGCTCGAGACCCGCTATCCCGCGCTGCGCGGCACGGTCCGCGATCAGGCGACCCACCGGCGGCGCGCGTTCGTACGGTTCTTCGCCTGCGAGCGGGACCTGTCCCACGAACCGGCCGACGCGCCGCTGCCGGAAGCTGTCGCGGCCGGCGACGAGCCGCTGCTGGTGGTAGGTGCGATGGCAGGAGGTTGATCGTCTGCTGGCTCCGGTCGGTGCCACCGTCACCGGTGGGCGCGGAACAACCGGTCGACCCCGGCGTAGGTGCGGAGCAGGTCCAGCGCAAGGTCGGCATGGCCTGGTGTGTAGCCGTTGCCGACCAGCATGGTCACGTCTGCCGCCAGCCCCTCGGCGCCTAGCGCTGCGGCGCTGAACGACGTGGCCATCGAGAAGAACACCACCGTGCCACCGGCTGCGGTGGCCAGAATCGCGCCGTGCTCGCAGCCGGGGACGTCGACGCACACCACGGTGACGTCGGCCGGCCCGCCCGCCCGCTCGACGCCCGCCGCCAGCGCCACCGGGTCGCGAGCGTCGGCGACGACCACTTCGTCGGCCAGCCCCGCGTCCCGGAGGGACTCGGCCTCGCCCTCGGCCGGGACTACCCCGATCACTCGGTCGGCACCGGCCGCGCGAGCAGCCGCGCACGACAGCGACCCGCTCTTGCCGGCCGCGCCGAGCACACACACGGTCGGGCTCGCGTACCTGTTCACCACCCGCGCGCTCAGCGCAGGTGCGCCGCAGACATCCATGACCGCCAGCGCGATCTCGACCGGTAGGTCTGCCGGGAGCCTGGCTGCGATGCTGCGGCCGAACAGCACCGCGTAACCGTCGCAGGCCGCCTGCTCGCTCCGGCCGTCCCAGCCGCCTAAGGCGTCCTCGATCACCAGCGGTGTGAGGGACAGCGATACCAGGCTCGCGACCTCGTCGCCGACCGCCAGGCCGAGTGGCGACTCCGGGCCGACCTCCTCGACGGTGCCGACCAGCATCCCGCCCGAGCCGGTGACCGGGTTCTGCATCTTGCCGCGGCTGGCCACGATGTCCAGTACGGCCGCCCGGACCGCGGCGCCGTCGCCACCGTGGGCCTGCTCGAGCTGCCGGAAGGATGCGGCGTCCAGGTTGAGTCGCCGCACCCGGACGCGCACCTCGTCGGGCCACAGCTCGCGTCGGGTGTCCAGTTGCTCGGCCGCCTGCGGGAGCACTCCCGAGGGACGGAGCACCCGGTGCAGACCCGTCGGGTCACCTCGCCTAGGCACCGGACAACCTCCTACAGGTCGGCACGCTGACGGGCGATTGTCCGGCGCGCGAGTGGACTGACGGCAACTTCTTCCGTAGCCTAGCGGCCTATGACTTCCGCCCAGCCCTACCTCTACCGCGGTCGCGAGCTCGTCGAGCCCGACTGGACCCGTTTCGCCGGCTGGCGCGACGCCAGCCGCGCCGACTGGGAGTCGGTCCAGTGGCAGCGGGCGCACTGCGTCAAGAACGTGAGTCAGCTGCGCGACGTGCTCGGCGACGGCATCGACGAGCGGTTCTACGCCGACCTGGGGCGCGACCAGGCCGAGCGGGCAACGATGTCGATGCTGCTGCCACCCCAGATGCTGAACACGATGATGCCGGGGGTGGCTCCGAGCAACGCCGGGGCGACCGAGGCGTTCTACGCCGACCCGGTGCGCCGCTACATGCTGCCGGTCTTCTCCGACCGCCGCACCGACTGGCCGAGCCACCCGTACGCCACCCGCGACTCGCTGCACGAGCACGACATGTGGGTCGCCGAGGGACTGACCCACCGCTACCCCACCAAGGTGCTGGCCGAGCTGCTGCCGACCTGCCCGCAGTACTGCGGGCACTGCACCCGGATGGACCTGGTCGGCAACTCCACTCCGCAGGTCGTCAAGCTCAAGTTCGGCGCCAAGCCGGTGGATCGCTACGACGCGATGATCGACTACCTGCGCCGCACCCCGGAGGTGCGCGACGTCGTGGTCTCCGGCGGCGACGTGGCCAACATGCCGTTTAAGAACCTCGAGGCGTTCATCGCCCGACTGCTCGAGATCGACAACATCCGCGACATCCGGCTCGCGACCAAGGCGCTGATGGGACTGCCGCAGCACTGGCTGCAGGACGACGTCCGGGCCGGCATGGAGCGGCTGGGCACGACCGCGCGGGACCGCGGCGTGCAGATCGCGATCCACACCCACGTCAACCACGCCAACTCGATCACTCCCCTGGTGGCCAAGGCGACCCGGGCGATGCTCGACACGGGTGTTCGCGATGTGCGCAATCAGGGCGTGCTGATGGAGGGCGTCAACGCAGACCCACACCAGCTGCTCGACCTGTGCTTCGCGCTCCTCGACGGCGCCGAGATCCTCCCCTACTACTTCTACATGTGCGACATGATCCCGTTCTCGGAGCACTGGCGGGTGTCGGTGGACAAGGCCCAGCAGCTGCAGCACGCGATCATGGGCTACCTGCCGGGCTTCGCCACACCGCGGATCGTGTGCGACGTGCCGTTCGTCGGCAAGCGCTGGGTGCACCAGCTGGCCGACTACGACCGTGAGCACGGAATCTCGTACTGGACGAAGAACTACCGGACCTCGATCGAGGCCGACGACGTGGACGCTCTGGAGCGGACCTACGCCTACTACGACCCGATTCACACTTTGCCCGAGGCTGGGCAGGGCTGGTGGCGCCGGCACGCGGGGGACGACGACTTCACCGCTGCGGCGGCCGTGGCCGCCAAGGCAAGCCGGCAGGCCGCGCTCACCCAGGCCGACCAGGTGCCGGTCGCCAGAGCCGTGCACGCCTGAGCGACATCCCGGCGCCTGCCTGTCGCCTTCGTGGCGCACTCACATCGCCGAGTGGTGGCACCCGCGGCCGCGGGCGGACGAGCGGCGACGTCCCGCGGGGCTCACGCCGGAGCGGGGGGGCGGTTCTCGTACGGCGTGGACAACACGATCGTGGTACGGGTGGTGACGTTGGCGGCGGCCCGGATGCGGGCCAGCAGGTCCTCCAGTGCGGATGGGCCGGCGACTCGGACCTGCAGCAGATAGCTGGCGTCGCCGGCGACCGAGAAGCACGAGCAGATCTCGCCCAGGGGGGCCAGCCGGTCGGGCGAGTCGTCCGGGGCGCTGGCGTCGATCGGGCGGATCGACACGAACGCAGTGAGCCCCTGCCCCAGCTGCTCGTGGTCGACGCGGGCGGCGTAGCCGGCGATGGCGCCACGCTGCTCGAGTCGCTTCACCCGCTGGTGCACCGCCGAGGTGGACAGCCCGGTGTCGCGGGCGAGGTCGGTGAACGACGAGCGCCCGTCGCTGACCAGCAGCGCAACGATACGCCGGTCTGTCGGATCGAGCGGGTCGGCGGGACCGGCCATCAGGCAGCCAACCGTCGACCCTCAGCCGGCCAGTACGCGGAGCTCGCGGGTGGTCGTGTTCAGCCGCTCCGCCCCGTCCGCGGTGACCACCACGATGTCCTCGATCCGCGCCCCGTGCCGGCCGGCCTGATAGATCCCCGGCTCGATCGAGAAGGCCATACCCGGCTCCAGCACCAGGTCGTTGCCCGCGACGATGTACGGCTCCTCGTGCGTCTCCCGCCCGATGCCGTGCCCGGTTCGGTGCACGAACAGCTTGCCGTGCCCGGCACCGGTGATCAGCGCCCGCCCGACGCCGTCCACAGCGCCCGCGGTGACCCCCGGGCGTACGTGGCCGCACTGGGCCTCCTGCGCGGCCAGGAGCACCGCGTAGTAGTCGGCGAACTCCGGCGGCGGCTCACCGGCAGCGACGTAGGTGCGGGTCGAGTCCGAGCAGTAGCCCTGCGGGGTCGTCCCGCCGATGTCGACGACGACTGGGTCGCCGTGCTCCACGACCCGGTCCGACAGCTCGTGATGCGGGGAGGCGGCGTTCGGACCTGAGGCGACGATGACGAAGTCGGCGCGGGCGTGGCCCTCGGCCACGATCGCGGCGGCGATGTCACGACCCACCTCGCGCTCGCTGCGACCCGGTTGCAGCCACTCCCCCATCCGGTGGTGCACGCGGTCGATGGCCGCGCCGGCGGCGCGCAGCGCGTCGACCTCGGCGGTCGTCTTGCGCATCCGCAGCTCCCGCAGCACCGGACCGGCCGGCACCTGGCGGACCCGCGGCGCGGCGGCGGACAGGGCCAGCGCCTTGACCGCCCACATCCGGTCGTCGAGGGCGACGACCGCAGCTGTGCTCGGCAACAGGGACACCGTCAGCGCGTACGGGTCCTCGGTCTCGCCCCAGCGCACCAGCTCGATCCCGAGGTCGCCCACCGGTGAAGCGGCCGCGGCCGGTTCCTCCAGCGCGGGCACCACCAGCCGGGCCACCGTCAGCGCATCCCCAAGCGCGGGCAGCACCAGGCAGGTGAGCCTCTCCAGGGCGACGGCGTCATACCCGGTGAGGTAGCTGAGGTCAGATCCTGGGGACACCAGCAGGGCGTCGACCCCGTTGTCGGCGACTACCTGCTGCGCCCGGCGCAGCCGCCCGGCGTACTCGGTTGCCGCCCCAGCGGGCGCGGCAGAGGGAACCGTCATGCAGGCAGGCTAGTACCGCGGCCACCGGACACCCCAGCCAAGGCCCGCTGCCGAGCGGCGGCGATCGGTTGACGGTCCCCGCAGATCAGTCGATGTCGCGGTCCCCGGCCTTGTCGGAGTCGTCGGCCTCGGAGGCATCGGCCTCGTCGGAGTCGTCGGCCTCCGCGCCGACCACCGCAAAGCTCCTGTCGAGCTGGATGTCGACCTCGGTGCCGTCGTCGCGGGTGACTTCGACCTCGTAGTGGCTCTCCTCGTCACCCACCTCGGTGCCGGTGACGGTGCCTTCGCCGACCTCGGCGAGGGCCACCCGCTCGGCGCGGTCGAGGGCGGCGCCGGTGATCGGCTGCTCCCTCTCGTCGGCGTCGTCACCGGCCGTAGCGACGGCTCCGGTGGCGAACCCGGCGGCGATGACGGCGACGCCGGCTGCGGAAGCGATCTGCGTGCGTCTGTTCATGCGGCCACTGTAGGTCGGCCCCGCTGACAGCATGCTGAACGTTGGCAATGGCCTGGGGCGCGCCGCACGGAGGACAGATAGCCTCACGGAGTGGCAGCGGACAGCAGGCCAGTACTGCTCTTGCTCGATACCGCCTCGTTGTACTTTCGGGCGTTCTTCGGCGTTCCGGACACCCTCACCGCACCGGACGGCACCCCGGTGAACGCGGTGCGGGGGCTGCTGGACTTCATCGCTCGCCTGGCCGGGGACCGCATGCCGCACACGATCGTGTGCTGCTGGGACGACGACTGGCGCCCCGCGTGGCGGGTCGCGCTGCTGCCGTCGTACAAGGCGCACCGGGTGGTCGAGGAGGTTGCCGGGGACCCTGATGTCGAGGTGACCCCGGACCCGCTCGCTGTGCAGGTACCGCTGATCGCCGAGACCCTCGCGCTGCTGGGAGTTCCCGTGGTCGGCTCTGCCGAGCACGAGGCCGACGACGTGATCGGGACGCTGGCGACCCGCGGCGACGGCCCGGTGGAGATCGTCACCGGTGACCGGGACCTGTTCCAGCTGGTCGACGACGCGGCCGGGGTGCGGGTGCTGTACACCGCGCGCGGGGTCGGCCGGCTGGAGACGGTCGACGCCGGCTGGGTACGTGAGCGCTACGACGTGGAGCCACATCAGTACGCCGACTTCGCGGTCCTGCGCGGCGACCCGTCGGACGGGCTGCCAGGAGTCAGCGGGATCGGGGCCAAGACGGCCTCGGCGCTGCTGGCGGCGCACGGCGACCTGGGGGGCATCCTGCGGGCCGCTGCGGCGGGGAACGCACCGGCGGCCAAGCAGGCTCAGCGGCTGGCCGCCGCCGGCGACTACCTGACCGCGGCGCCGACGGTCGTCGGTGTGGTGCGCGACCTCGACCTTGGCGGCGCCGAGCTGCAGCTAGGTCCCTGGGGCACCGACGCCGCCGAGGCGTGGGCGGCGCACAGCCAGCGGTGGGGGTTGGGCGGTAGCGCCGACCGGGCAGCCGCCGCACTGGCCCCGCTCCGCCCCTGAGCGGGACCGCGACGAGACACGCCTGCTGCCCTGGCAGCGGGAATGGCTCATCGTTCGTCCGCGCCGCCCACCGAGGAGTACGCCACCACCCCGCGGCGTAACGCGTCCAGAGCTGCTCGTGCGGTGTCACGTAACGGCCCGGGGCCGGCGGCGACCGCGACCTGGTCGGTCAGGTCGACCAGCTGCTTGACGTTGCGGACGAAGTCGCCGGCGGCCAGGTCCGACTCGTCCAGCACGTCGTCGAGCCGGGCGCCCGACGCCCACCGCCAGGCCGCCCAGGCGAATCCGAAGTCCGGCCGCCGCAACCCGTCCAGCCGGTGCTCGCGCTCCAGCTGCTCCAGGCCGATCCAGGTCGACACGGTGCGGCTGACCACCTCACGGACCGGGCCACGGGGCAGCCTCGGGGGCTCAGCCTCGTCGCCGCCGCGCGGCTCAAAGGTCAGCCCCGACAACGCGGCCGCGAGCTCGGCCGGGTCCAGCTCGGCCCAGACCCCGGTTCGCAGGCACTCGGCTGCCACCAGGTCCAGCTCGGCGTACAGCCGGGCCAGCCGGGAGCCGTCTGCGGTCACCACGCCGCCCTCGAGGTAACCCAGCACATCAAGCACCTCACAGACCCGGTCGAAGGCCCGCGCGATCGTGTTGGTGCGCTGCTCGATGCGGTTGCGCAGCCCATCGGTGTCACGGTCGAGCTTGGCCCAGCGATCGGCCCAGCGGGCGTGGTCCTCGGTCCGCGGGCAGCCGTGGCACGGGTGGGACCGCACCGCTGCGCGCAGCCGCGCCAGCTCGGTGTCCCGCCGGGCGTCGTCGGTCCCGTTCCCGCCGGACGGCGGTGGCACCTCGGCGATGGCGTGCCGCAGCGACGAGGCGAGGTCGCGGCGAGACTGCGGGTTGCGCGCGTTGAACGACCGTGGCACCCGCATCCGCGTTGCCGCCCGCACCGGGCTGGCGAAGTCAACCAGGGACAGCCGCCGCGCGTGCCGCTCGACGGTGAGCACCATCGGGCGAGGCCCGTCCCGGTCCGACCGCATCCCCGGGTCGACGACGACCGCCGGACCGGCCCAGCGCCCCCCCGGCACCCAGATCACGTCTCCCGGGCGCAGCCGCTCGAGTGACTCGATCACCTCCTCGCGCGCCGCGGACCGGCGGCGGCTCGACAGCTGGCGCTCGCGCTCGGCCACCGTCCGACGCTGCTGCGCATAGTCCAGGAAGTCACCCCGCTCGCAGGTCGCCGCCTCCGCGTAGCCGGCCAGGGCCTCCTCGCTCCGGCGCACCTGGCGGGCCAGCCCGACCACCGCGCGATCGGCCTGGAACTGGGCGAAGGACTGCTCCAGCAGCTCGCGGGCAGCCCGCCGCCCGACCTGGCGCACCAGGTTGACCGCCATGTTGTACGACGGCCGGAAGCTCGACCGCAGCGGGTATGTCCGGGTGGACGCCAACCCGGCCACCGCCTCCGGGTCCAGCCCGGGCTGCCACAGCACGACGCCGTGGCCCTCCACGTCGATGCCCCGGCGCCCGGCCCGGCCGGTCAGCTGGGTGTACTCGCCGGGTGTGATGTCGGCGTGGGTCTCTCCGTTCCACTTCGACAGCTTCTCCAGGACCACTGAGCGCGCCGGCATGTTGATGCCGAGCGCCAACGTCTCGGTGGCGAACACGACCCGCACCAGCCCGCGCCCGAACAGCTCCTCGACCACCTCCTTGAAGGTCGGCAGCATGCCGGCATGGTGTGCGGCGACGCCGCGGGCCAACCCCTCGACGAACTCGGCGTAGCCGAGTACGTGCAGGTCCTCGTCCGCCAGCCGCGAGCACCGCTGGGCCACGATTCGGCGGATCTCGGTCTGCTCGTCCGGATCGGTCAGCCGCAGCCCGGCCGCCAGCACCTGCTCGACGGCGGCCGCGCACCCTGCCCGGCTGAAGCAGAACGCGATCGCTGGCAGCAGCCCCTCCGCGTCGAGGCGCTCGACCACCTCGTCCCTGGACACCGGCCGGTGCCGGCCCCGGCCGGCGCGCCCGTGCGCACCGGACCGGCGGCCCCGGCCGGATCGGCCGTGCCGCCGGTGCCGCCCGGTGCCACGATCGGCCCGCCAGTCGTCGCGGGCGATGTGCTGCAGCTCGCGGTTGACCCGCACGTCGCCGTCGTCCTGGAACAGGTCGAGCAGCCGGCGGCCCACCAGCACGTGCTGGAACAGTGGCACCGGCCGGCGCTCCTCGACCACCGTTACGGTGTTGCCGCGCACCTCGGACAGCCACTCGCCGAACTCCTCGGCATTGGAGACCGTCGCCGACAGCGACGCCAGTGCCACCCGCTCCGGCAGGTGGATGATGACCTCCTCCCACACCGCGCCGCGGAACCGGTCGGCGAGATAGTGCACCTCGTCCATCACCACGTACCCCAGCCCGTCCAGCGTGCCGGAGCCGGCGTACAGCATGTTGCGCAGCACCTCGGTGGTCATCACCACCACCGGCGCCTCCCCGTTGACGGTGTTGTCTCCGGTGAGCAGGCCGACCCGGCCCGTTCCGTAGCGGCTCACCAGCTCGGCGTACTTCTGGTTCGACAGCGCCTTGATCGGGGCGGTGTAGAAGCACTTCTGTCCCTGCCTCAGGGCCAGATGCACCGCGAACTCACCGACCAGCGTCTTGCCGGCCCCAGTGGGCGCGGCGACCAGCACGCCATGCCCGTCCTCGAGGGCTTGGCAGGCCGCCAGCTGGAAGAGATCGAACGCAAAGTCGTACAGCCCCCGGAACTCCGCGAGGGCCGGGTGCACCGCGTCCGCCCGGAACCGGGCGTACCGGCCGGCCGGCGAAGTCACCAGCCCAGGGTACGCAGCCGGGTTCGGTTTGCGGGGCCTACAGCTGCAGGGCGATGGTGAAGCTGGTCGGGGCGGCGCCGACCGCTCGGGCGAACCGGCGGATCGCCTCGCAGAGCGCTTGGACGTCGAGCTCGGTGCCGGGGACGGCGAGGATGTACCCGCCGTCGGACAGCAGCAGCACCTCGCCGTGCACCCACGCCTGGTGGATGTCGTGGCGCAGCCGCTCCCCCACGATCGCGGCCGGGTAGGCCACGTCGGCGGCGAGCACCGACAGCTTCACCGTGGCGGGGCCGGCTGAGACTCCGTCGGTCAGCACCCCATCCACCCGCGCGCGGCCGACCGAGTCGGTGGTGGTCCAGGTGCACTCGTTGAGCCCGACCCACTCCGGCAGGTCGAACGGGTCGACCACCGCGATGGGCGGCTCAGCCATCCCGGCCAGGGTGGTCCCGGTCAGCGTCGTCCCGGTCAGCGTCGTCCCGGCCAGCGTCGTCCCGGCCAGCGTCGTCCCGGCCAGCGTCGTCCCAGTCAGCGTCGTACCGGTCCCGGTCCGGGTCGAGGTCCAGGTCGGCGTCGGGCGGCGCGTCTATCGGGGAGGCCTCGTCGTCGGCGTAGGTGTCGTACGCCCCTTCGGCGCGGGCGCGGCGCCGGTCGACCAGGCGGGCGATCACCTCGGACAGCATGAACAGCGCGGTCATCGGGACGGCGAGGAAAAGCATGCTGATCGGGTCGGTGGACGGGGTGGCGACGGCGGCGAACACGAAGGTGCCGATGATGATCCACGAGCGGTGCTCGCCCAGCGCGCGCCCGCTGACGACCCCGGCCAGGTTCAGCAGGATCACGAACAGTGGGATCTCGAAGGCCACTCCGAACACGAGCAGCATCCGCATGATGAACACCAGATAGGTATCCAGCCCGACGAAGTTCGAGACCTCGACCGGGGTGAAGTCGAGCAGGATGCCGAGACCCTTCGGCAGCACGTAGTAGCCGAGCACCACCCCGCCGATGAACAGCGGGCTGGCGACCGCCGCGAAGACCATCGACCAACGACGCTCTCTGCGGTGCAGACCGGGGACGATGAACGCCCAGATCTGCCACAGCCATACCGGGCTCGCGATGACGAGGCCCGCCACCAGCGAGGTCTTCAGGGTGAGGGTGAAGGGACCGGCAACGTCGGTGAACGTGAGCCGGGCGTCGATGTCGCGTTCGTCGGCCAGCTCTTGCACCGCGCTGTCGAACGGCGCTCGAAGCAACGCGACCAGCTGGTCGTAGAAGAATGCAGACACCACCGCGGCCACCGCGATCGCGAGCACCGCGCGGAACAGCCGCTTGCGCAGCTCGTGCAGGTGCTCGAGCAGGGTCATCGAGCCGTCAGGGCTAGCCCCCGCACCAGGTCCGGGCGCGGCCGAGGTCCGGCGCAGGGTGAAGGCCATCGCGGCGGCTCAGGACTGCGAGTTGCGGTGCACCGGGTCGTCTTGGGCAGGCGGGGAGGCCGGCAGCGGTGCTGGCAGGGGTCGCCCTTGGACGTCGGTGGTGGCCTCGTCGGCCATCATGCCCTTGGTCTCGGACTTGAAGATCCGCAGCGCCCGGCCGGAGCCGCGGGCCAGGTCGGGGAGCTTCTTCGCACCGAACAGCAGAATGAGGACGGCTGCGATGATGAGGATCTCGGTAGTGCCGAGTCCACCCATGTTGGTCTCCTTCGTGGGGATTGCTCTGCCATCGTAGCCTCGCGGGGGCCCTCGGCCCCGAGGACGACGCCACACCTGTCCGTACGGACGATGCCGCGGTCGGAGCCACCGGGGCCTGCTGGACCGGTCCTCAGGGTCGAGCCGGGTCGGGAGGGGTGCCGTCGTGGGGCTGCACCGGCCCGGGTGGCTGCACCGGCCCGGGTGACTGCTGCTGTGCCTGCTGGGGGCCTGGTGGCAGCGGCCGCCCGTGCGGGTCGGTGCTGTCGTCGTCCATCAGGCCCTTCGTCTCGGACTTGAAGATCCGCAGCGCCCGACCGGAGCCGCGGGCCAGGTCGGGGAGCTTCTTCGCGCCGAACAGCAAGATGAGAACCGCTGCGATGATCAAGATCTCGGTGGTACCGAGTCCACCCATGGTCGTCTCCCTGAAGTTGCGTTCGTCCTCATCGTACGCACGCCATTCGACGCGGAGGCACCCATCGACGGGTCGGCACAAGCGGCGCTCACTCGTACCCGGCGAGCGCGGCCTGGGCGGTGGCCCGGACCTCGACGGCCAGCGCCTCCGGCTCCACCACGCTGACCGAGCCGGAGGCACGCAGCACCAGGCGACGCAGGAACGCGGGGTCACCGACCCGGATCCGCACTCGCAGGCCACCGTCGGGGGTCTCGTCCAGCACCTCGACGGGGTGGTACTCAGCGATCCAGCGGGCGGCCGGGGCGAGGTCGAGCACCGCAGGCAGGGCGTCGTCGCCGGGCTGGAACAGCCCGGCCGACAGGTCCCGCGGTCGCGCCTCGGGCGGTGGCGCGGCCGGGACGTCGAGCACCCGGACCGCCTCGACCCGGTCCAGCCGGAACAGTCGCACCCCCTCGGCGCGGTGGCACCAGCCCTCCAGGTAGGTCTGCCCCTCGGCGGTGAACAGCCGCAGCGGGTCGACGTCGCGCGAGGTGGTCTCGTCCCGGGCCGGGACCAGGTAGTCCAGGTGTACCCGCCAACCCCCGGTCACCGCCCGCTGCACCGCAGCGAGCAGGGCCTCATCAACCGGCGCGGCCAGCACCTGTACGTGGTCTGCGGCGGCCGCCCCGTCACCGGCGGCCGACTCCAGCTTGGCCAGCGCCCGGTCGACCGCTTCGGTGTCGCCGCCGACCGCGGACTCCCGCAGCGTACGCAGGGCCACGATCAGCGCGAGGGCCTCATGCACGGTCAGCCGCAGTGGGCGGTCCAGGTAGTCGGCGTTGTCCAACCGGACGACGCCGTCGGCCTCCAGCGCCTCCATGTCGACGTCGATCATGTCGCCGGTCACGGCCTCGGGCAGGCCGCAGAACCACAGCACGTTCAGGTCCGCCACGACGGTGGCGGCCGGCACCCCGAAGTCGCGCGCCACCTGGTCGACCGGCACGCCTGTGCGGTCATGCAGGTACGGCACCAGGGCCAGCATCCGCTGGACCTGGTCGGCGGCCCGATCGGCGGCCTGGCCGGTGCCGCTCATCGCGTCGGCCCGGCGGCCAGCAGCCGGAGCCGGGCGACGACGCCGTCGCGCAGGTCCGGCGGCTCGGCGGCGACCACGGCCGGGCCGTACGACACCACCTCCTCGGCCAGATCGACCAGGTCGCCGAACGGCACCTCGAGCAGATCCCACCCGTCAGCGTCCGCGCGGACGGCGGCGGCGCGCCGGCGCAGCGCATGCCCCTGGCCGGAGCGCACCCGCAAGGTGGCGGTCCCGGCGTCCGACGGAGGGTCCAGCCGGTGGGCGAGGGCTCGCAGGTCGGTGCCGGCGGGGACGTCGAAGACACCTGCCCGCCCGTACGGCTGCACCGGCGAGGTAACCCGCGACAGCCGGAACATCCGGGCCGCTGCCCGGTCGACGTCGTGCCCGATGACGTACCAGCGCCCCCGGCGAGACAGCAGTCCCCACGGCTCCAGCGTGCGGGTGCCGGGTGCGGATTGACCGGGCCGCCGGTAGCCGAAGCGCACCCGTCGCCGCGTCGCCGTGGCGTCCCAGACAGGCTCGAACGCCGGCTCGCCGGCCGCCAGTCTCGGTTCGACCAGCCGCAGCGCCTCGGTGTCCACGTCCACCCCGCCGGCCCTGAGCTTGACGACGGCGCTGGAGGTCTGCCGGGCCAGCCGCGCGTGCTGCCAGACGCGGGCGGCCAGGCCGACCGCGGCGGCCTCGTCGGGCGCCAGGTCGATCCGCGGCAGCTCGAAGGCGTCCCGCCTGATCCGGTATCCCGGCTCGTCGTCGAACAGCCGGTCGTTGCTGCCGAGCTCGATCGGGATGCCGATCTCGCGCAGCTCCTCCTTGTCCCGCTCGAACATCTTCTCGAACGCGTCGTCGGACTGGTCCCGGTAGCCCTCGACGACCGCGCGGATCCGGCCCTTGGCCAGGTATCCGGTGCTCACCAGCAAGGCGATGACCAGGTTCATCAGCCGCTCGGACTTGCGCGTAGCCACGACCCGCGAGGCTACCCCGCGGCCAGGATGTCGACGGAGAAGATCAGGTCGGCGTCCGCCGGGATCGAGGGCGGCGAGCCCTGCTCGCCGTACCCGAGGTCGCTGGGGATCGCGAGGATGACCCGGCTGCCGACCCGCTGGCCGCTCAGTCCCTGGTCCCAGCCGGGGATCACACCGCCGGTGCCGAGCTGGAAGCCGAACGGCTGCCCGGTCGTCCACGACTGGTCGAAGATCTCACCGTCGGGGTACAGCTGGCCCAGGTACTGCACGGTGAGGGTCTGCCCGGGCTGCACCTTCGGCCCCTCCCCCTCGATGACGGTCACGACCTCGAGCTCCTTCAGGTCGCTGGGCTCGTCGCCGTCGGCGACGAACCGCTGCGGGACGCCCTCCCCGTCGACCTCCAGCGTCGGCAGGTCCGCGGGGGGTGGCAGCTGCTCACCCTGGGCCGTGTCGGGGATCTCGGTGACGTTCTCGACCGTCGCAACGAAGACCAGGGTCTGTCCAGGCTCGATACCGAGCTGCGGGTTGCCCGCGGCGCCGAACCCGGCGTCCGGCGGCACCGCGATGGCGACCCGGCTGCCGGCGGACTGGCCCAGCAGTCCCGAGTAGAGCCCGGGGATGATGCCACCGGACTGCATCTGGAACACCAACGGCTGGCTCCGCTCGTATGAGCTGTCGAGCACCCTGCCCGTACCCCCGTTTGCCAGCACGTAGGCGATGGTGACCTGATTACCGTCCGCGATCGGTGCGCCGTCACCTTCCTCCAGCACCTGCACGGTGGTCTGGTCCACGCTGTACGGGGTGTCGATGTCGACCTTCGGCTCCGTGTCGACCGCGCCGGTCACGGTGACGCCGGTCAGCTCCCCGCTCGCGGCCGGGCCACCAGCGCTCGGGTCGCTGTCCGTGCTCGGCGTGGTCTGCGTCGTCGTCTGCGACGCCCCGTCATTGGAGTCGGCGGCGGAGCCGCCGTTGCAGGCGGCCACGAGCGCGAGGGGGATGACGAGCAGGCTGAGCACAAGGCGGTGCACAGGCAGTTCGGGCACGGCGGTCCTCGCGGTTGACGTCACGGCAGAGCAGCCCACCGTACCCGGGGCAGTCGCCCAGGCTCGCTCACATCGAGTCGATCAGCCGGTGCACCCGCTCGTCGTGTGAGCGAAAGGGGTCCTTGCACAGCACGGTGCGCTGGGCCTGGTCGTTGAGCTTGAGGTGAACCCAGTCGACGGTGAAGTCCCGCCGCCGTTCCTGCGCCCGACGGATGAAGTCGCCGCGAAGCCGGGCGCGGGTGCTCTGCGGCGGCACCGACTTGGCCCGGAAGACGGCGGGGTCGCTGACCGTCCGGGTCACCGACCCACGACGCTCCAGCAGGTAGTACAGGCCGCGGCTGCGGTTGATGTCGTGGTAGGCGAGGTCGAGCTGGGCGACGCGTGAGTCGCCCCAGCTCAGGGCGTGGGTGGCGCGGTAGCGCTCGATGAGGGTGTACTTCACCACCCAGTCGATCTCCCGCTCCACCAGCGACAGGTCACCGGACTCGACCGCCTTCAGGCCGCGCTCCCACAGGTCCAGCACCCGCTCGATCGCGGTGGTGTGCAGGCTGCGTCGGTCGACGAAGTCCCGCGCCCGGCTGAGGTACTCACCCTGGATCTCCAGGGCGTTGGCCTCGCGCCCGTTGACCAGCCGGACGCGGCGCCGGCCGGTCATGTCGTGGGAGATCTCCCGGATGGCCCGGATCGGGTTCTCGAGGGTGAGGTCGCGCATCACCACCCCCTCCTCGATCATGCGCAGCACCAGGTCGGTGCTGGCCACCTTCAGCAGGGTGGTCGTCTCGCTCATGTTGGAGTCCCCGACGATGACGTGCAGCCGCCGGTACTTCTCCGCGTCGGCGTGCGGTTCGTCGCGGGTGTTGATGATCGGACGCGACCGGGTGGTGGCGCTCGACACGCCCTCCCAGATGTGCTCGGCCCGCTGGCTCAGCGCGTACACCGTTCCCCGCGGCGTCTGGAGCACCTTGCCGGCGCCGACGATCAACTGCCGGCTCACCAGGAACGGGATGAGAACGTCCGCGAGCCGGCTGAACTCCCCCTGCCTGGTCACCAGGTAGTTCTCGTGGCAGCCGTAGCTGTTGCCGGCCGAGTCGGTGTTGTTCTTGAACAGGTAGACGTCGCCGATGATGCCGTCGTCCCGCAGCCGGCGCTCGGCGTCCACGACAAGTCCCTCGAGGATCCGTTCGCCGGCCTTGTCGTGGGCCACCAGCTCGCCGATGTCGTCACACTCGGGGGTGGCGTACTCGGGGTGGCTGCCCACGTCGAGGTAGAGCCTGGCCCCGTTGCGCAGGAAGACGTTGCTGCTGCGGCCCCAGGACACGACCCGCCGGAACAGGTAGCGGGCTACCTCGTCCGGAGACAGACGTCGCTGCCCACGGAAGGTGCAGGTGACGCCGTACTCGTTCTCGATGCCGTAGATCCGGCGGTCCACCTCGCCCACCCTATGTCCAGCTCGCCACACCCGGGCCGCGACGACCCGACTGGCCCGCTGGTCGTGCGACCAGCAGACGACTCCGTACCGACCGTGCCGGACAGGCGCTGGCGAACATCCCTGCAGCCGGGTCCGCGGCAGCGTCTCATCGGTCGTCTGGGACCGCGGAGGTGGCCTCCCACACGTCGAGCAGGAAGTCGGCCTCCACGTGCTCGACCAGCCGACGCAATCCGAAGGCCTCCGCTCTGGCGGCGACGTCCGCGTGTGCCTCATCACCGGTGCAGGTCGCCTCGGCGAACCAGTGCCGCCAGTGCACGGCGATCAGGTGGCCGCCGGGCCGCAGGCACCCGCCGACGGCGGCGGCCAGACCCGCCCGGTCCGCCGCCCTGAGGAAGTAGAGCAACTCGGACACCACCACCAGGTCGAACGACCCCGCCGGCCAGCTTGCGGGCACCAACGCCTGCTCGATGCGCACGTGCGGCTGGCTGACCCTTTCGCGTGCCTGGAGTACCGCGCTGTCGGCGCCGTCCCACGAGATCAGCTGGTCGCAGCGGGCGGCGAGCTGGGCGGTCAGCACACCGATCGCACAGCCAGGCTCGAACGCCCGGCTGTACCGCGTCCGGGGCAACGCAGCCAGCGTCAACGCGTGCTTGCGGTGCTCGTACGGCTCGGTGGCCAGCCCCCACGGGTCGGCGCTGCCCGCGTACAGGCCCGCGAAGTAGTCGTCGAAGTAGGTCACCACGTCTCCGGCCCGGCGGCTAGCAGCGTGCCCAGCGCGGCCAGGTCGCGCTCGGCGTGGTGCTGGCGGACGAAGACCTGCAGATCCGCGACCCGCTGGCTGTGCTCGGTGTCGAACGCCAGCGGCCCCGGACCCAGGGCCCGGCCAACCCGGGACACGACCTCCTCGGCCGCATCGGCGACGACGGCGCGCGCCGACTCCGCGGTGCGCCGGGCCGCTGCAAGCTCAGCTGCCCCGCTGTCGGCCGCCCCGCTGTCGGCCTGCTGGGCAGCGATCGTGAGGGCCGACCGTGTCCGGTCGACGGCGACCGCTACCGCGCCGAGGTGGGCGGCCAGCAGGTCGTCATGCGGGCGACGCCGGGCGGTTGCCAGCAGCCGGGCCGCCACTCCCCATACCCCGCCCGCCCAGCATGCGGCCACCCCGACGGCGCCCCACCAGAACCCGGGCCTGTCGGTGTAGGCCCCGGGCCCGCCTACGGTGGCCGCGTCCACACCGGTGAACGTCACCGCGCGGGTGTCGGCCCGCGCCATCCCGCGCCCGGTCCAGGTCCCGTCGTGCACTGCCATCGTGCCGGCTAGGTCACGCGCCGCTGCCACATCGACCGCGAGCAGCCGGGGACCCTCGGTCGAGGCGGCGGTGACCAGCGCGTGGGTGACCAGCGTGGCACCGGAGCAGAACGGCTTGTCGCCGTCGAGCCACCAGCCGCCGCCGGCCCGGGTGGCAGTCAGCCCGGCAGCCGACCCGGAGCTGGGCGGCTCGGCCGCCCACACCGCCCACACCTGTCCCGGCCGGGGCGCCGGGGCGTCGAGCTCGCTGAGGATCGCGGTGGCGTCGTGGTGCGGTTCGACCAGCTTGGCCAGGGCGAGGTCGCGGCGACCTATAGCCGCCAGGTGGTCCCACCGTGCAGCGGTGGCGCCGCGGGCAGGCAGGGGCAGGTCGGGGAGGATCGCCGCGAGCAGGTTCTCGGTGATCAGCGGATCGGCCTCAGCCGTCATCGGCACCATCGGCGGCACCATCGGCGGCACCATCGGCGGCACCATCGGCGGCACCGTCGACGGCACCGTCAGCGGCACCGTCAGCGAGGGCGTCGATGACCGCCCGGTCGTCGAGGCGGACGAACTTGCGCTGCTGTCCCCGGGACCGGTCGAGCACCGCCGCCTCCACCTGGTCGGCCGGGATGTCTCGGGGCTCGTCGGCGTCGTAGGCCAGCGCGCTCACCGCCAGCCGGACCGCTTCGGCCCGACCCAGCCCCTCGCGGTAGTGCTCGCCGAGATAGCCGGCCACCTTGTCGGCCTGTCCCCCCATCACCGCGAACCGCTGCTCGTCTGCCACTGACCCGTCGTAGGTGAGCCGGTAGACGGTGTCGTCCTCGGGGTTGTCGGCCACCTCCGCGACGAAGATCTCCACCTCGTACGGCTTCTCGCCGCCGGAGGAGAAGATGGTGCCGAGCGTCTGGGCGTAGGCGTTGGCGAGGCCACGCCCGGTGACGTCGCGCCGGTCGTACGAGTAGCCCCGCAGGTCGGCGAGGCGGACCCCGGCGATGCGCAGGTTCTCGAACTCGTTGTAGCGACCCACCGCGGCGAACGCGACCCGGTCGTAGATCTCGGAGATCTTGTGCAGGGCGCGCGACGGGTTCTCGGCCACGAAGCAGATGCCGTCGGCGTACTGGACCACCACCACGCTGCGACCCCGGGCGATGCCCTTACGGGCGAAGTCGGCCCGGTCCTTCATCAGCTGCTCGGGCGAGACGTAGAACGGCGTCGTCACGGTGCGGTCGGTCCTCTCGCTCAGGTCAGCGGCGCGGCGGGGCCGTCTGGACGCGACATCCGTGCGGCGACCACCTCGTCGGCGAGGACGGCAACATCGTCATCGGGCATCCGCCGGTAGCCGTCGCCGGTGACGATCGCCACCACCGGGAAGATCCGGCGGGTCAGGTCGGGGCCGCCGGTCGCGGAGTCGTCGTCGGCCGCGTCGTACAGGGCCTGCACGATGGCGGTCACGCAGTCCCGCTCGGCCAGCCCGTCGCGGTACAGCTTCTTCAGCGACCCGCGGGCGAACAAGGCACCGGAGCCGACCGCGTGGAAGGCGGTCTCCTCGTACCTGCCGCCGGTGACGTCGTAGGAGAAGATCCGGCCGCTGCCCGCGTGCAGGTCGTAGCCGCCGAACAGCGGCACCACCGCCAGACCCTGCATGGCCATGCCGAGGTTGGCGCGGATGAGCCCGGCCAGCCGGTTGGCCTTGCCGTCGAGGGACAGCGGCGTGCCCTCGATCTTCTCGTAGTGCTCCAGCTCGGTCTGGAACAGGCGGACCAGCTCGACCGCCAGCCCGGCACTGCCGGCGATCCCTACGCAGGAGTACTCGTCGGCGGGGAACACCTTCTGGATGTCGCGCTGGGCGATGATGTTGCCCATCGTCGCCCGGCGGTCGCCCGCCATCATCACGCCGCCGTCGAACGTCGCCGCCACGATCGTGGTTCCGTGCGGAACGTCGAGCCCGGTCGAGGCGGCGGTCGCGGCGGCCCGCCCGCCCGGCAGCAGTGCCGGGGCCTGACCCGCGACGAGGTCGGCAAACGACGCCGAGCCTGGGGCAAGGTAGGAGCCCGGCAGCTGTGCCGCCCGGCCGGCTGACGAGTCGGTCACTGGCCGCCCTTCTGGACGAAGGAGCGGACGAAGTCCTCGGCGTTCTCCTCGAGGACCTCGTCGATCTCGTCGAGGATCGCGTCGACGTCCTCATCGAGGCGCTCCTTGCGCTCGGTGACGTCGTCTGTGCGGTCGGTCTCCGGGGCCGCTTCGGTCTCGCCACCCCGCTTGGTGCTGCGGTGCTGCTTCCCGCCCTCGCGCGCCATCGTGGTCTCCTCTCGCCCGTCCCTGTCGACCCTAGCCGTCGCTGGTCAGCGGCTGGTCAGAGCCGCGAACAGCTGCTCGGCCCGCGGGCAGCGGTCCAGCAGGTCGCCGACATGCTCGCGGGTGCCGCGCAGTGGCTCCATGGTCGGGATGCGTTGCAGCGACTCGTGCCCCGGCAGGTCGAAGATCACCGAGTCCCAGGACGCCGCGGCCACCTGGTCGGGGAACTGCGCCAGACACCGGCCGCGGAAGTAGGCACGGGTGTCGATCGGCGGGTCGGACACCGCGGCCGCCACATCGGCGTCGTTGACCAGCCGCTGCATCTTCCCCAGCCGCACCAGGCGGTGGTACAGCCCTTTGTCCGAGCGCACGTCGGCGTACTGCAGGTCGACCAGCTGCAGCTTCGGGTGGTCCCAGTCGAGCCCGTCGCGCTCGCGGTACGACTCGAGCAGCGACAGCTTGGCCACCCAGTCCAGCTCGGCCGAGCACAGCATCGGGTCCGCCTCGAGCCTGTCCAGCACCGACGCCCACCGTTCGAGCACCTCGGCGGTCTCGGTGTCCGCCGCGGAGCTCATCGACATGTCGACGTGCTTGCGGGCCTGGTCGAGGTACTCCCACTGCACCTGCACGGCGGTCATCCTGCGTCCGTCGCGCAGCGTGAGCAGGTGGCGCAACGTGGGGTCGTACGACACGTCGCGCAGCTCCCGTACCGGTCGCTCGAGTGTCAGATCGACCTGCAGCGCTCGGTCCTCGATCATCTGCAGCACCAGGGACGTGGTGCCGAGCTTGAGAAACGTCGAGATCTCGGCCAGGTTCGCGTCGCCGATGATGACGTGCAGGCGTCGGTACTTGTCCGGGTCGGCGTGCGGCTCATCGCGGGTGTTGACCAGCGGTCGCTTCAGCGTCGTCTCGAGCCCCACCTCCACCTCGAAGTAGTCCGCGCGCTGGCTGACCTGGAAGCCGGACTCGCTGCCGTCTTGTCGGCGACCGACCCGCCCGGCACCGCACACCGCCTGCCGGGTGACGAAGAACGGCACCAGGTGCTGCACGATCTCACCGAACGGGGTCGCCCGGGCCATGAGGTAGTTCTCGTGCGCGCCGTAGGAGGCGCCCTTGTTGTCGACGTTGTTCTTGTACAGCAGGATCTGCGGGCTGCGTGGCACCTGCGAGGCAAGCCAGGCGGCGCGGCGCATGACGTGCTCGCCCGCCTTGTCCCACAAGACGACGTCGCGCGGTCCGGTGCACTCGGGGGTGGAGTACTCCGGGTGCGCGTGGTCGACGTACAGCCGGGAGCCGTTGGTGAGGATCACGTTGGCCAGCCCGAGGTCCTCGTCGGTCAGCTGGCTTGCATCGGCCACGTCGCGGCTCATCTCGAAGCCGCGGGCGTCACGCAGCGGGCTCTCCTCCTCGAAGTCCCAGCGGGCCCGCCGCGCCCGCAGGTCAGCGTTCGCCCAGGAGTTCACCACCTGGGTGGAGGCCAGCATCGGGTTTGCGGTCGGCTGGCCCTGCACCGAGATGCCGTACTCCACCTCGGTGCCCATGACCCGCCGGACGCTCATGTGGGCAGCCTACGGCGGCTCGTGGCCTCCTGCGGCCAGAGCGGACGCCGTCGCCGGACTGGACGGGGCTCAGGCGGCGGGTGTGAGCGGCTTGCCGAGGTGCACCGACTGCGGGCTCTCCACGTAGTGCCCGAACGAGGCGATGTCGTGGAACCCGGCGGAGCGGTACAGCGCGATCGCCTCCGGCTGTGCGAGCCCGGTCTCTAGCACCATCTGGTCGCAGCCGTCGGCTGCGGCCAGCCGCTCGAGCTCGGCGAGCACCCGCCGTCCGAGGCCCAGGCTGCGCGCTTCGGGCAGCACATACATCCGCTTGATCTCGGCCGCCCGCCGGCCCGGCACCCACCCCGACCGCGCCTGGACGTGGCGCCGCCAGCCCCCCATCGCCAACGGTGCCCCGGCTCGCCGCAGCACCAGGAAGACGCCCTCCGGCGGGCGGAGCTCGGCGGCGGTCAACGGTGTCGTCCGGTCCGCCGTAGCGGGTCACGTACTCCGACTGCAGCCGGGTCACGAGCAGGCCGACGTCCGGGCTCTCGTAAGGTACCTGCAGGATCTGCAGCTTCTCGCTCGGCCCCAGGAAGCCGTCGATCAGCGCGGGCTCGTAGCCGGCACCCAGCTCGCGTCGGGCTTCGACCGTGGCCTGCAGCTCGGAACGCGAGACCTCGCCGGGCCCGTCCATCGCCCTACAGGTACTGGCCGGTGTTGGCGACGGTGTCGATGGAGCGCCCGGGCTCGCTGCCCTGCTTGCCGGAGATGAGCGTGCGGATGAAGACGATCCGCTCGCCCTTCTTGCCCGAGATGCGGGCCCAGTCGTCCGGGTTGGTGGTGTTGGGCAGGTCCTCGTTCTCCTTGAACTCGTCAACGCAGGCTTGGAGCAGGTGCTGCACCCGCAGACCCTTCTGCTGGGTCTCGATGAGCTGCTTGATCGCCATCTTCTTGGCCCGGTCGACGATGTTCTGGATCATCGCGCCGGAGTTGAAGTCCTTGAAGTACAAGACCTCCTTGTCGCCGTTAGCATAGGTGACCTCCAGGAAGCGGTTCTCCTCCGACTCGGTGTACATCCGCTCGACGGTGCGCTGGATCATGCCGCCCACGCAGGCCGTTCGGTCGGCGCCGAACTCGTCCAGGTCGTCGGCGTGCAGCGGCAGGTCCGCGATCAGGTACTTGGTGAAGATGTCGCGCGCCGACTCGGCGTCCGGGCGCTCGATCTTGATCTTCACGTCCAGGCGGCCGGGTCGAAGGATCGCGGGGTCGATCATGTCCTCGCGGTTCGAGGCGCCGATGACGATGACGTTCTCCAGGCCCTCGACACCGTCGATCTCGCTCAGCAGCTGCGGGACGATGGTGTTCTCGACGTCGGAGCTCACTCCCGAGCCACGGGTACGGAACAGCGAGTCCATCTCGTCGAAGAACACGATCACCGGGGTGCCCTCGCTGGCCTTCTCCCGGGCCCGCTGGAACACCAGCCGGATGTGCCGCTCGGTCTCGCCGACGTACTTGTTGAGCAGCTCCGGACCCTTGATGTTGAGGAAGAAGCTCTTGCCCTCCTGACCGGTCCGTGCAGCCACCTTCTTGGCCAGCGAGCTGGCCACCGCCTTGGCGATCAGCGTCTTGCCGCACCCCGGCGGCCCGTACAGCAAGATCCCCTTGGGCGGCTTGAGCTGGTGCTCGGTGAACAGGTCCGGGTGCAGGTACGGCAGCTCGATTGCGTCACGGATCTGCTCGATCTGGCCGGCGAGCCCACCGATCTTTGTGTAGTCGATGTCGGGGACCTCTTCGAGGACCAGCTCCTCGACCTCCGACTTCGGCACCTTCTCGTACACGTAGCCGGCCCGGGAGTCCAGCAGCAGCGAGTCGCCGGCGCGCAGCCGGATGTCGCGCAGCGGCTCCGCGATGCGGGCCACCCTCTCCTCGTCGGCGTTGCCGATGATCAGCACCCGGTCCTTGTCGGCCAGCACCTCCTTGAGCATCACGACCTCGCCGATGTTCTCGAACGTGTGCACGGCGACGACGTTGAGCGCCTCGTTGAGCATGACCTCCTGGCCACGGTGCAGGTCGTCGAGCTCGACGGTCGGGCTGACCGCGACCCGCATCTTCCGCCCGCCGGTGAAGACGTCGACCGTGCCGTCGTCGTACGCCTCGATGAAGGTTCCGTAGCCGGCCGGAGGCTGGGCAAGCCGGTCGACCTCTTCCTTCAGCGTGCTGATCTGGTCGCGGGCCTCGCGCAGCGTGCTGACCAGCCGGTCGTTCTGGGCCGTCACCGCCGACAGCCGGGCCTGGGTCTCCGACAGCCGCAGCTCGATCGCCCGGGTCGCCCCCGGGGCACCCGAGAGCCGGCGGCGAAGGTGCTCGACCTCCGCGCGCAGATAGGTGATCTCACCCCTCAGCTCGCCGGGCGAGCGTGACTCGTCAGATGACTCCACTGCGACCCCTCCGTCAGGTACAGCCTGCGGACCTTGGCGACACTACCCCGCAGGTGTTCCAGCCAGCTGTCGGCGCGACCGAGAACGACTGGCTCTGTGACCGGATCGTCACCGCGAGTCCGGGGGGCGGGGGCCGGTGTAGTCCGCCCCGTACGCCCCGGGAGCGGGGCGCCGTCTGCGCGTCGGTGGCCGATGGCCGGGCGTCATCCGGCGAGCGGAGACCAGGAAGGCGGTGTGGCCCACCATCGAGTGCTCCGGGCGCACCGCAAGCCCCTCCAGGTGCCAGCCACGGACCAGGCTCTCCCACGCGGACGGCTCGGTGAAGCCCCCATGCGCTCGCAGCGTCTCCACCACCCGGCTGAGCTGGGTGGTCGTGGCCACATAGCAGCAGACGATGCCACCCGGGGCCAGCGCGTCGGCGGCCACCGAGACGCAGTCCCAGGGGGCGAGCAGGTCGAGCACGAGGCGGTCGACATCGCGGTCGGCGGAGCCCGGCAGCGCCGACACCACGTCGGCCACCGTCAGCCGCCACGCCGGGTGCCTGCCGCCGAACAGCTGGTCGAGGTTGCGGGCCGCGATGTCGGCGAAGTCCTGCCGCCGCTCGTACGACGACACCCGGCCGCCGGGGCCCACGGCGCGCAGCAGGTGGGCGGTCAGCGCTCCCGACCCTGCCCCGGCCTCAACGACGTGTGCGCCGGGGAAGATGTCGGCCGAGGCAACGATCTGGCCGGCGTCCTTGGGGTAGACGACCGCCGCGCCGCGGGGCATCGAGACCGCGTACTCGCTCAGCAGCGGCCTGAATGCGAGGTAGTCGGCACCGCCGGACGAGGTGACCACGACCCCCTCGCTGCTGCCGAGCAGTGTGTCGTGGTCGATCGCGCCCTTGTTGGTGAAGAACCGTTCGCCGGCCTGGAGGCGGATGTTGTGCCGGCGCCCCTTGGCGTCGGTGAGCCGGACCCATTCGCCGGCGCGCAGCGGCCCACGTCGCACCCCGGTCCAGTTGTCAGTCATGAGATCGGGTCAGGTGTCACTAGTCACCAGCCCGAGGCCCTTCGGGCCTGCCGCGGAAAGGTTCCGACCTGCGGGCTGCCAGGGTGACCGATCGGTCGGAACATCGGACAGGGTGGCGCGGCACCGAGGCGACTTTGCATCAGATTCCATCTGGTCAGGGTGTCAGCGGTCGCTGGCCGCGCGGTCGACGTCGCTGGTGGCGAGCAGGCCGTACACCGAACCGTCCGGCTCGACCAGCACGTACTCCGACGCCGGGGTGCGGCGCATCGCCCCGATCAGCTCCTCGCCGGACAGGTCCGCCGCAAGCAGCAGGCCGGGCTCGAGCGAGCGAGCCAGTGATCCCGCCGGCACCCACGGCCGGCGCTCGACCGGCGTGGCCTGCACGGCCTTCTCGTTGACCACTCCGGTGGGGCGGCCGTCGGTGGCGACCACCACCAGCCCGCCCGCCTGCTGCTGGGCCGCCTGGCGTACGGCCTCACCGAGGGGCAGGTCGTGGGACACGCTGATCGCCCGCCGGGCCAGCCGCCGCGCGTACAGCCGCGGTAGCCGGGACCGCAGCCGAGCGACGGCGATCGCCTGGGAGGCGCCCACCCACATGAAGCCGGCCAGGATGCAGGCGAACGCCACGTCGATGAGCTGCACGCCGGTGCCGGTGGCCGCGGCCACCACCAGCGGGTACGTCAACGCCAGCACCGCCAGGCCGCGGCCGACCCAGCCGGCGACGAGGCTGGCGGTCAGGGGGCGGCCGGTCGCCCCCCACACCAGCGCACGCAGCACCCGGCCACCGTCGAGTGGGAGGCCCGGCAGCAGGTTGAGGACGCCGATGATCAGGTTCGCGCCGGCCAGGGCGCGCAGGCTCAGACCGAGCAGGCCGTCCGGCGCGAGCGGGGTCAGGGCCAGTGCCACCCCGCCGACGGCCAGGGAGGTCAGCGGCCCGACGATGGCGATGACCCCCTCGCGACGAGCGGTGCTCGCCTCCTCGGCGATCTCGGTGACCCCGCCGAGGAAGTGCAGCTCGATCGACCTGACCGTCATGCCGTATGCCCTGGCGGCGAGGGCGTGCGAAACCTCGTGCAGCAGGACCGACATGTACAGCAGCACCGCGAAGGCCGCGCCGGCGACGTAGGCCAGGTTGCCGAGCCCAGGCGAGGCGATCTCGATGCGTGGGGCCATCAAGACCGCGATGATCCCCGCGATGAGGAACCAGGACGACCGGATCTGGACGTCGATCCCGGCGATGGTGCCGACCCGGATAACGCCAGGTCCGCGGTCTTGGCTCACAAGGCCTCACGCTATCCGGCCGCGCCGGGCCCGCCCGTCGCCCAGTCGCGCGGCGCGGCGCGCGGAGGGGCAACGGAGCCGGCTCAGTACACAGCCGGGACGGGGACGAGGGCCGGGCTGCGGGTGGACAGGTGCATGTCGAGATCGTGCTGGGCGGAGTCCCGGCGCTGGACCGCCTCCCGCAGCGCAGCACGGAACGCCTTCTCGCAGCGCTGGCCGGGTGCGCGGGTGCTCATCAGCGAGCCAATCACACCGATCTTGAGCCGCAGGCGGTGTTGCAGGTGCGTCTCGACATTGTCCACACTATTACTCACAGTGTCGACTATATCACTCTCAGTCGCGCACTGCGCGTCGTCGGCCCTCGGGAGCTGTCTGGTCCGGCCGGGTGGTTCAGCCCGTCGGTGTGGCCGTCCCGACCATCGCGGCGGCGGCGGCCGGGCGGATCTCCCCGGCCTGGATCTGCTCAGCGAAGTGGCAGGCCACCCGGTGGCCGGAGCGGAGCTCGCGCAGCACGGGACGCTCGTCGTCGCACCGCGACTGCTGCCGGTAGGGGCAACGGGTGTGAAACCGGCAGCCGGTCGGCGGGTCGGCCGCCGACGGGATGTCCCCGCGGAGCAGGATCCGCTCGCGATGGTCCTCGACCACGGGGTCGGGCACCGGCACCGCCGACATCAGTGCCCGCGTGTACGGGTGCAGCGGGGCCTCGTACAGCTCGTCCGAGCCTGCCTGCTCCACGATCGCGCCGAGGTACATCACCGCCACCTCGTCGGATACGTGCCGGACCACGGCCAGGTCGTGCGCGATGACCAGGTAGGTGAGCCCGAGACGGTTCTGCAGGTCCTCGAGCAGGTTGAGCACCTGCGCCTGCACCGACACGTCGAGGGCAGACACCGGTTCGTCGGCGATCACCAGTGCCGGTTCGAGCCCGACGGCGCGGGCGATCCCGATCCGCTGGCGCTGCCCGCCGGAGAACTCGTGCGGGTAGCGTCGGGCGGCGTTCTGGGGCAGACCGACCAGGTCCAGCAGCCGGGGCACGGTCTGCTCGTCGACCTTCTTGCGGTGCGCCCGCATCGGCTCGGTGAGCAGCGTCTGCACGTTCTGCCGCGGGTTGAGGCTCGCCATCGGGTCCTGGAAGACCATCTGCATGCCCGAGCGCCGCTGCCGCAGCTGCTCGCCCTTCAACGCGGCCACGTCGTCGCCGTCGAACTCGACGGTGCCGGCGGTGGGGGTGACCAGGTGCAGTATGCCCCGGCCCAGCGTGGACTTGCCCGACCCGGACTCACCGACCAGCCCGACGGTCCGCCCGCGCGGCACGTCGAGGTCGACGCCGTCGACTGCCTTGACCTGGCCGACCGTGCGCTGCAGCACGATGCCCTGCTTGATCGGGAAATGCACCTTCAGGCCGCGCACCCGCAGCAGCACGTCGTCCGCGGTCACGGTGTCACCTCGGCAGGCGCCTCGGCAGGCTGATCGGCGTCGAGAGGGTGGAAGCAGCGCAACGACTCCGCATGCCCGCGAGCGCTGACCTCCAGTGCCGGCGTCCGACTCGTACACACGTCGAGGCGGTTGCCGCAGCGGGGCGCGAACGCGCAGGCGTCGTGCCACGGCAGCGCATCGTTGGGCGAGCCGGGGATCGGCTGCAACGGCTGCCCGCGGGGCGAGTCCAGCCGCGGGATGGACGCCAGCAACCCGCCGGTGTACGGGTGCCGCGGGCTGGCGAACAGCGGGCGGCGCGGCGCGGACTCCACCACCCGGCCGGAGTACATGACGTGCACCTCGTCGCACAGACCGGCGACGACGCCCAGGTCGTGGGTGATCAGCACCAGGGCGGTGCCGGTGCCGACAACCAGCTCCCCCAGCAGCTCGAGGATCTGCGCCTGGATGGTGACGTCGAGTGCCGTGGTCGGCTCGTCGGCGATGAGCAGCCGCGGCTCGCAGGCCAGGGCGATGGCGATGAGCACCCGTTGCCGCATGCCGCCTGACAGCTGGTGCGGGTACTCCCCCAGACGCCGGCTGCCGTCGGAGATGCCGACCCGGCCCAGCAGGTCGCCGGATACCTCCCGGGCGTCTTTCCGCGACAGCTGCTTGTGTCGCTGCAGCACCTCCCCGATCTGCACCCCGACCGGCACCACCGGGTTCAGCGACGTCATCGGGTCCTGGAAGATCATCGCCATCTCAGCGCCCCGCAGGTCACGGCGGCCGGCATCCGACAGGGTGAGCAGCTCGGTGCCGTCGTACCTGATCGAGCCGCGGATCGTTGTGCTGCGGCTCGGCAGCAGCCCCATCACCGCCAGCGAGGTGACACTTTTGCCGCTGCCGGACTCGCCCACCAGCGCGACGTGCTGGCCCGGGCGCACGGTGAAGCTGACCTCGGTGACGGCCTCGACCTCCTCGCCGCCGGAGCCCTGGAAGGTGACGGCCAGGTCGTCGACCTCGAGCAGCGCCCTCGCCGCCGGGTCCGCTGCCGGGCTCACCGTCGCTGCCTCGGGTCCAGCGCCTCGCGCAGCGCCTCTCCGAACAGGGTGAAGCCGAGGGCGGTGACGGCGATCGCCACGCCGGGGAAAATGGCAAGTCGCGCGTCGGTGGCGAAGCGTTCCTGGGCCGCCACCAGCATCCGCCCCCACTCGGCGACGGCCGGGTCGCTGTCCCCGAGCCCGAGGAACGACAGGGCGGCCACCTCGATGATCGCGGTCGCGAGGTTGAGCGTGGCCTGCACGATCGTCGGCCCGAGGGAGTTGGGCAGCACGTGGCCCATGATGATCCGCCGCCGGCGCAGGCCGAGCGCGGACGCCGCCAGGACATAGTCCGAGCGGCTCTGGGCGAGCATCGAGCCGCGCAGCAGCCGGGCGAAGATCGGCACCTGCGCCACGCCGATCGCGATCATCACCGACGTCTGGCTCTGTCCGAGCACGGCGGCGATGCTGACCGCCAGCAGCAGGCTGGGGATCGACAGCAGCACGTCGACCACCCGCATCAGGAAGGTGTCCACCTTCCCACCCAGTCCCCCGGCGAGGCCACCGAGGAGCGCGCCGACAGACAGCCCGAGCAGGGTCGACACCACCCCGACGATCAGCGACTGGCGGGCGCCGAAGAGCAGCTGGGTGAGCATGTCTGAGCCGTAGGAGTCGAGTCCGAGCGGGTGGTCGTCCGACGGCCCTGGCACCGATGACGGCGTGACGTCCCCGGCCGACTCGGTGCCCGCGGGTTCGTAGGGGGCGAGCGCCGGGGCGAAGACCGCGACGGCCACGAAGACCAGCACGATCACCGCCCCTGCCACGGCCAGCGGGCTGCGCCGCAGCCGCCGGAACGCTCCCCGCAGCAGGCTCTCGCCCGGCTGCCCGGTCTGCCCCGTCTCGGGTCCGGCGGGGGACGGGGTCACCGAGCCGGGGGGCAGGGTGGCGCTCACGAGACCCGCACCCGCGGGTCAATGACCCCGTAGCCGATGTCGACGAGCAGGTTGATCAGGGAGTAGATCAGCGCGATGAACAAGATGTAGCCCTGCAGCACGGGGTAGTCGCGTTGGCTGATCGCGTCGAACAGGTAGCTCCCGATGCCGCTGAAGGCGAAGACGGTCTCGGTGAGCACTGCCCCCGACAGCAGCAACCCCAGGAGCAGGCCGATGGTGGTGAGCACCGGGAGCATCGCGTTACGCAGCACGTGCCGGTTGCGGATCGTCTGCGGGGCAAGGCCCTTGGCGTCCGCGGTGCGCACGTAGTCCTCGTGGATCACCTCGGCCACCGACGCCCGGGTGATGCGGACGATGATGGCCAGCGGAATGGTGCCGAGGGCGATCCCGGGCAGCACCAGGTGCACGATCGCGTCCCAGGAGGAGTCCCACTCCCGGGTGAGCAGGCCGTCGAGGACGTAGAAGTTGGTGATGTGCGTCGCGTCCACGCGAGCATCTTGTCTACCGGTGGTCGGGAACCACCCGAGCTCGATCGCGAAGACCAGCTTCAGCAGCAGGGCCAGGAAGAACACCGGGATCACGACGCCGAGCAGCGAACCACCGATGACGGCACTGTCGACAGCACCGCCGCGGCGCCGCGCGGAGATGTAGCCCAGCGGGATGCCGAGGACGATGGCGAACAACATTGCCGCCGCGGTCAGCTCCATCGTCGCCGGAAACTGCTCCAGGAACGTGTCGGTCACCGGCCGCCCGTCCCGCACCGAGCTGCCGAAGTCGAAGGTCACCAGCTGCTGGAGGTAGATCCAGTACTGCTCCAGCAGCGGCTTGTCGAACCCGTACAGCCGGGTGATGCTCTCGATGCCCTCCGGAGTGGCCCGCTCCCCCAGCAGGGCACGCGCCGGGTCACCGGGTAGCGCTCGCACCCACGCGAAGAGCAGCACCGAGAGCCCGAACAGCACCGGGACCATCAAGAGCAGGCGCCGCAGGACGAAGCGCAGCATCGGGGCGGCCCGTTCCTCGGTGCTCGGCGTCGATCAGCCGACGCTGACCGTGCTCCAGACCTCGTCCTGCACCGGGCTGCTGACATAGCCGGTGACCTCTTCGGAGAAGGCAAGGCTCGGCACCGGGCTGGCCAGCGGGACCCCGGGCAGGAACTCCATGATCTGCTCGTTCACGCCCTGGTAGTACGCGTCCTGTTCCTCGAGCGAGGTCAGCGTGCGGCCCTCGGCGAGCGCGTCGAACAGCTTGGGGTTGTCGTAGCCCCACTCGGAGCTCTCCCGACCGAAGAAGACGCCGACGAAGTTGTCCGGGTCGTTGTAGTCGCCGGTCCAGCCGAGCAGGTGGATCCCGTGCTTGTCGGTGCCCTGGATCTTGCCCAGGTAGTCCTCCCACTGGTCCGCCGTCGGCTTCACGGTGATCCCTACCGCCTCGAGCTGGCTGCGGATGACGTTGAACGTGTCGCCGGGCGAGGGCATGTACGGCCGGCTGATCTCGGTCGGGTAGTTGAACTCCAGCGTGAGGTCGGACTGCCCGGCCTCAGCCAGCATCTCCTCGGCCAGCTGCGGGTCGTAGTCGTAGGTCTCGACGTCGGGCGAGTAGCCGTTGACCAGGTCCGGCATGAACTGCGTCGCCGGCACGGTGCCCTCCGGCAGCGATGCCGACACGACCTCCTCCTTGTCGATCGCGTGCGCGATCGCCTCCCGCACCAGCGGGTCGTCCAGCGGCTCGGTGTTCTGGTTCATGCCCAGGTAGAGGATGTTGAACGCTGCCCGGTCGACGATGGTGAACCCCTCCTCGGCCAGCGGATCCACATCGGCCGGACCCACCAGGTCGAAGCCGTCGACGTCCCCGCTGCGCAGCGCGTCGGCGCGGGCGGTCGGGTCGGCGATCGCCACCACCACCGCCTCGTCCACCAGCGCCGGCTCGCCCCAGTAGTCGTCGTTTCGAGCCAGCCGGACCTCGGTGCCCTGCTCCCAGGTGTCGAGCTTGAACGGGCCGGTCCCGGTCGGGTACTTGGTTGCGTACGGACCCTGGGTCGGGTTCTTGCCCGCCGGCACCGCGTACTTGTCCAGCGCGGTCGGGCTCTGCATCGCAAACGCCGGCAGCGAGAGCGCCGGCACGAACCCGACGAACGGCCGGGTCAGGTTGATGGTGACCTCGAACTCGCCGTTCGTCTCGCACGACTCGTACAGGCTGTCGGTGTTCTCGCCCTCCGCGAAGCCGCCGAACAGGCTCTGCCAGTAGTAGGTGAGGGCCTCACTCTGGGCGATCCCAGGCGGCGTGTTGTACCAGCGCTCAAAGTTGGCGCAGACAGCCTCGGCGTTGAAGTCGGTGCCGTCGTGGAACTTCACGCCCTCCTGCAGGGTGAAGGTGGTGCTGGTGGAGTCCTCGTTCGTGGTCCAGTCAGTGGCGAGCAGCGGCGCCGGGTCGGCCGTGCCCGGCTTGGTCCCTACCAGCCCCTCGAACATCTGCCGGGCGACGCGGAAGCTCTCCCCGTCACTGGCGTAGAACGGGTCCAGGGTCACCGGCTCCTCAGCGCCGGCGAAGACGAAGGTGCCGCCCGATGCCTGCCCGGAACTCGGCTCGTCGGAGCGCTCGCTGTCGGCGCACGCGGTCAGGCCGAGTGCCAGCGCACCGACCGTGAGCACGCAGCATGCACGCGTGGTGGGAAGTCTCATCGATTTCTCCTGTCACCGCGGACGGGGCAGTCCCCTGGCCGCCGCGACCCTATCCAGCCTATGAACACCGAGGAAACACCATCCGTGTCACGAGTCGGTCACGGCCGGGCTGCACGCATGCCGCGGTCAGCGGGCGTTGTAGTACGTCGCCTCGGGGTGGTGCAGGACCAGCGCGTCGGTGGACTGCTCCGGGTGCAGCTGCAGCTCCTCGGACAGGCTGACGCCGATCCGCTCCGGTTCGAGCAGCCGCACCAGCGTCGCCCGGTCGCCGAGCTCGGGGCAGGCCGGGTAGCCGAAGGAGTAGCGCTCGCCCTGGTACCCCTGCTTGAGGATGCCGGGCAGCGTGCCCGCGTCCGCGCCGTCGATCCCCAGCTCGGCGCGGATGCGGGCGTGCCATCGCTCGGCCAGGGCCTCAGTGAGCTGCACCGACAGCCCGTGCAGCTCGAGATAGTCGCGGTAGGCGTCGCGGGCGAACAGCTCGCCGGTCATCTCGGACACCCGGGACCCCATCGTGACCAGGTGGAAGCCGATGACGTCCAGCTCCCCGGAGTCCTTGGGTCGCACGAAGTCGGCCAGGCAGAGGCAGCGATCTCGGCGTTGCCTGGGAAAGGTGAACCGGGCCACCTCCCCCGACTGCGTCGCCGGGTCGAGCACTACGACGTCGTCGCCCTCCGACCAGCACGGCCAGTAGCCGTAGACGACCGCCGGCTCCATCACCCGGTCGGTCTGCACCCGCTCCAGCAGCGCCCGCAACCGGGGCCGACCCTCGGTCTCCACCAGCTCCTCGTACGTCGGGCCGCCGCCGCCGCGGGAGCCGCGCAGCCCCCACTGCCCCATGAACGTCGCGCGCTCGTCGAGCCACTCGGCGATCTCGGCCACCGCGACGCCCTTGACGATGCGTGAGCCCCAGAACGGCGGGGTGGGGACCGGGTTGTCCACGGCCACGTCAGACCGGGCTGGCACCTCGACCGCCGATCCGTCGGCACCCGTGTCGCGGGCGATCCGTCGCACCCGGCGGGTCCGCAGCTCGGGCAGGGCTGCCCCGGGCTCGCCGCGCTGCACGGCGATCAGCGCGTCCATCAGCCGCAGGCCCTCGAATGCGTCCCGGGCGTAGCGGACCTCGCCCTCGTACAGGCCGGCCAGGTCGTCCTCCACGTACGCGCGGGTCAGCGCCGCGCCGCCGAGGATCACCGGCCAGCGGGCGGCCTGGCCACGCTGGTTCAGCTCCTCCAGGTTCTCCCGCATGATCACGGTGCTCTTGACCAGCAGGCCCGACATGCCGATCACATCGGCGTCATGCTCCTCAGCCGCCTCCAGGATCGAGTTGACCGGCTGCTTGATGCCGAGGTTGATCACCGTGTACCCGTTGTTGGTGAGGATGATGTCGACGAGGTTCTTGCCGATGTCGTGTACGTCGCCCCGCACGGTGGCCAGGACGATGGTGCCCTTGCCCTGCTCGTCGGTCTGCTCCATGTACGGCTCGAGGTGGGCGACCGCGGCCTTCATCACCTCGGCCGACTGCAGCACGAACGGCAGCTGCATCTCGCCGGACCCGAACAGCTCGCCCACGGTCCGCATGCCGGCCAGCAGATCCTCGTTGATGATCGCCAGCGCGGCCCGGCCCTCCCCGAGCGCCTGGGCGAGGTCGTCGCCGAGGCCCTTGCGCTCACCGTCCACGATCCGCCGCTGCAGCCGCTCGGGCAGGGGCAGCGCGGCGAGCTCGGCGGCCCGGTCGGCCCGGGTGTCGGCGGTGGTGACGCCCGAGAACACCTCGAGCAGCCGCTGCAGCGGGTCGTAGCCGGGGCGTCGGCGGTCGTACACCAGGTCGAGTGCAACCTCGCGCTGCTCGTCCGGGATCCGCGCCAGGGGGAGGATCTTGGCCGCATGCACGATCGCCGAGTCCAGCCCGGCCTCGACGCACTCGTGCAGGAAAACCGAGTTCAGCACCGCACGGGCGGCCGGGTTGACCCCGAAGGACACGTTGGACACGCCGAGGGTGGTCTGCACCGTCGGGTGCCGGCGCTTGAGCTCGCGGATCGCCTCGATCGTCTCCAGGGCGTCGCGGCGGGTCTCCTCCTGGCCGGTGGTGACCGGGAACGTGAGGCAGTCGACGAGGATGTCGTCGACCTGCATCCCCCACCGCCCCGTGAGGTCGGCGATGAGCCGCTCGGCCACCTGCACCTTCCACTCCGCCGTGCGCGCCTGCCCGTCCTCGTCGATGGTCAGCGCCACCACCGCCGCGCCGTGCTCGCGCACCATCGGCATCACGGCGGCGATCCGCGAGCTGGGGCCGTCGCCGTCCTCGTAGTTGACCGAGTTGATCAGGCTTCGCCCGGCCAACCGCTCCAGGCCCGCCTGCAGCACCGCCGGCTCGGTGGAGTCCAGCACGACCGGCAGCGTTGACGACGTCGCCAACCGCACCGCCAGCCGTTCCATGTCCGCGACGCCGTCGCGCCCGACGTAGTCGACGCACAGGTCGAGCAGGTGCGCGCCGTCGCGGGTCTGCGCCCGGGCGATCTCGACGCAGTCGTCCCAGTGCTCGGCCAGCATCGCGTCGCGAAACGCCTTGGACCCGTTGGCGTTGGTGCGCTCCCCGATCGACAGGTACGCGGTGTCCTGGCGGAACGCGACATGCTGGTACAGCGAGGCCGCACCGGCCTCCGGCCGCAGCTCCCGCGTAGGAACCGGCCGGGCGCGCACCCGCTCGACCACCTGGCGCACGTGCTCCGGGGTCGTTCCGCAACAGCCGCCGACCAGGCCGAGGCCGTACTCGCGGGTGAAGGTGTCCAGCGCGTCGGCGAGCTGCTGGGGGGTGAGCGGGTACCGGGCCCCGCCGGCGGTCAGCTGCGGCAGGCCCGCGTTGGGCATGCAGCCGAGCGCGACCCGGCTGTGCCGGGCCAGGTGGCGAAGGTGCTCGCTCATCTCGGCCGGGCCGGTGGCGCAGTTGAGGCCGAGCAGGTCGACGCCCAGCGGCTCCAGTGCAGTCAGCGCGGCGCCGATCTCGGTGCCGAGCAGCATGGTTCCCGTGGTCTCGACCGTCACGTGGACCATCAGGGGCAGATCGGTGCCGGTCGCTGCCAGCGCCCGGCGTGCGCCGATGACCGCGGCCTTGGCCTGCAGCAGGTCCTGAGCGGTCTCGACCAGCACGGCGTCGGCGCCACCGTCGACCATGGCACGGACCTGTTCGGCGTACGCGTCCCGCAGGGTCGCGAACCGTGCGTGCCCGAGGGTCGGCAGCTTTGTCCCAGGCCCGACCGAGCCGAGCACCCACCGGGGCCGGTCCGGCGTGGACCAGGCGTCCGCGGAGGCCCGGGCCAGCCTGGTGCCGGCCTCGGCGAGCTCACCGATGCGCGCGACGATGCCGTACTCGCCGAGGTTGGCGAGGTTGGCGCCGAAGGTGTTGGTCTCGACGCAGTCAGCGCCGGCCGCGAGGTAGCCGTCGTGCACCTCGCGTACGACGTCGGGCCGGGTGACCGACAGGATCTCGTTGCAGCCCTCGAGGCCCTGGAAGTCGTCCAGCCCGAGGTCGTAGGCCTGCAGCGCGGTGCCCATGGCGCCGTCGGCCACCACCACCCGCTCGCTCAACGCGCGGCGCAGGGAGTCACCACGAGCAGTCACCATGCCGACTCTAGTCAGCCGACTCCGGGCTGCTGTGGCCAGCGCAGCGTGCCGGGAGCCCGCCCCGTCGTAGTCTGTTCAGGTGACCCGACTGGACCTCCCCGGAGACCTCGTCGACCCGATCATGATCGCGGCGTTCGAGGGCTGGAACGACGCCGCCGACGCGGCGTCATCCACACTCGACCGGCTGATCGGGCAGTGGAAGGCCGAGCTGGTCACCGAGCTCGACCCGGAGGACTACTACGACTTCCAGGTGACCCGTCCGGTGGTGGCCTTCGACGAGTCCGGCCGCCGCTCAATCACCTGGCCCACGACGCGGGTGTTCGTGGCCCGGCCGCCTGGCACCGAGCGTGACGTGGTGCTGCTGCGCGGCGTCGAGCCGAACATGCGGTGGCGCAAGTTCTGCGCCGAGATCCTCGAGCTGGCTGAGGCCCTGGACGTACGGCTGGTGGTGGCGCTGGGCGCCCTGCTCGCCGACGTGCCGCACACCCGCCCGATCCCGGTCAGCGGCTCGGTGAGCGAGCCGGAGCTCGGTGAGCGGGTGGGGCTCGAGCCCTCGACGTACGAGGGGCCGACCGGCATCACCGGGGTGCTGCACGACCTGTGCGCCCAAGCGGACATGCCGAGCCTGTCGCTGTGGGCGGCGGTGCCGCACTATGTGGCGCACCCGCCGTGCCCCAAGGCGACTCTGGCGTTGCTGGGCCGGCTCGAGGACCTGCTGGACATCCCGGTGGAGGTCGAGGACCTGGCTGAGGACGCCCGCGCTTGGGAGCGCGGCGTCGACGAGCTGGCCAGCGAGGACACCGAGATCGCCGACTACGTGCACTCGCTGGAAGAGGCGAGGGACACCAGCGAGCTGCCGGAGGCCAGCGGGGACGCGATCGCGCAGGAGTTCGAGCGCTACCTGCGCCGCCGGCGGCGGGACAACCCCGCCGGCTGAGCGCAGCAATCAGCGAACGTCGACGCCCAGCAGGGCGTCGACCGCAGCTGCCACGAGCGCCCCGGGGTCGCGCTCGGAGTCGTTCCCAGGCTCGGCCAGCACCCGGTCGGCCCACTCGTCCACCGCCACCAGCGCGCGCGGCGCGTCCAGGTCGGCGGCGAGGGCCGTTCGCACCCGCGCGACCACCGGCTGTGCCATCTCGCCGCCACCGCTTCGGACCGCCTCCCGCCAGCGCACCAGCCGACGCTCGGCGCCCCTCAGGTCCGCGTCGGTCCACTGCCAGTCCGCGTGATAGTGGTGCCCGAGCAGCGCCAGTCGTACGGCCATCGGGTCGACTCCCCGGCCCAGCAGCTCGGAGACCAGCACCAGGTTGCCCTTGGACTTGCTCATCTTCTGCCCGTCGAGACCGACCATCCCGACGTGCACGTAGGCCTGCGCGAACGGCCGCCGGCAGAACGCGAGCTGCGCCTCGGAGGCCGACATCTCGTGGTGGGGGAAGATCAGGTCGCTCCCCCCGCCCTGGATCTCGAAGCCCATGCCGAGGTGCTGAACGGCCATCGCTGCGCACTCGACGTGCCACCCCGGCCGGCCGGGGCCGAACGGTGCCGGCCACGACGGCTCACCCGGGCGCTGGGCTCGCCACAGCAGCCAGTCCAGAGGGTCGCGTTTGCCTGACCGGTCGGGGTCGCCGCCCCGCTCGGCGAACAGCCGCAGCATCGCCGCGCGGTCGAGACCGCTGACCGCCCCGAAGCCGGGGTCGGCGTCGGCCAGGCAGTAGAGGTCGCCGTCCAGCTGGTACGTCGCTCCGGCGTCGCGCAGGCGCTCGATCGCGGCGACGACCACCGGCATCTGCTCGGCGACGCCCACGTAATGGTCGGGTGCCAGTACCCGCAGTGCCGCCATGTCGGAGCGGTACAGCTCCACCTCGCGGTCGGCCAGCTCGCGCCAGTCGATCCCGTCCCGTTCGGCCCGTTCCAGCAGCGGGTCGTCTACGTCGGTGACGTTCTGGGTGTAGCTGATGCTCAGCCCGCTGTCGCGCCACACCCGGTGCAGCAGGTCGAAGGCGACGTACGTTGCCGCGTGCCCGATGTGGGTGGCGTCGTACGGCGTGATCCCGCAGACGTACAGGCGACCGATGTCCACCGGCGAGACGGTGACCACCGCGCCCGTGGCGGAGTCGTGCACCGCCAGCCGCGGTCCCCGCCCGAGTCCCCGCTGCGCCAGCGATGGGACGGACGGCGAGGCCCAGGCGCGCATTGCGCGACCCTAGTCGGCGGCGATCGGCAGGGTCAGAAGATCGGCCACGGCACCGCCCGCCAGCCCTCGGGCGGAAGCGGGAAGTGTCGGCGCTGCAGCAGTAGTTGCGCACGGAACCGCAGCCGGGACAGCTCGCGGCCGGACAGCAGTCGTTCCAGCAGGGCGCGCAGCTCGCCGCCACCGTCGAGCGCAACCAGAAGCGACCGAACCGGCTGGAGGTCGGCGTCGACCAGCGGGTCGCCGGCCCACCCCCAGAGCACGGTCCGCAGCTTGTCGTCTGAGTGGAAGGTCAACCCGTGGTCACAGCCGCGGACCGTGCTCCCGGCTGCGGGGGCGACCGTGCCGGCCTGGTCGGCCGCGAGCACATGCCCGGCCTTGCGGTCGGCGTTGTTGACCACGGCGTCGAACACCGTCATCCGGCGCAGCGCGGGGTCGTCGGCGTGCACCAGCGACACCGGTCGCTCGTCGGCGTCCCAGGCGTCCAGCACGTGCCGCCAGCCCCTCGGAACCTGTCCCTCCGGCACCAGCCCGACCAGCTCGGTGTGACCGGTCTCGACCCACTCCTGCACCATGCCGGGACCGAACGGCCCGTCGCCCAGCACGGTCGCCGGGACGACGTTCCACCCGGCTTGCCGGGACACCTCGTACGCGGCGACCTCGCGGGCCGCGAGCGTGCCGGTCGGGAAGTCCCAGAGCGGACGCTCGCCGCGGACCGGCTTGTAGACGCAGCGCATGGTGAGCCCGCTGCCGCTGATCTCACCGACGAAGGTGGCGTTGGAGGCCGGCAGCACCCGCGCGTCGACCTCGAGCGTGCCACGCGTCAGGCAGTCGAGCACCGTCTTCTCGTCCGGCCGGGTGGGCAGGCGCACCGGCTCGCTCAAGGGGCAACCCGCTTGTGGCCGTTGGAGCGCGGGCACAGGTGGCCGTCCGGGTCCAGTGGCTGGCCACAGAACGGACAAGCGGGCCGCCCGGCCGACACCACCGTTGCCGCCCGGCCCGCAAACCCTCGGGCGGCCTCAGGGAGCAGCCGGACGACGAACACCTCCGAGACCGCACCGTCGTCGGCGTCGCCGGCCGGGAGGTCGGCGGCTCCGGCACTCGGTGCGGTTCCCGGTACCGGTCCCTCCCGTCCGGCTGGGGACCCGGGCGCGTCCTCCGCGGCACCCGACTCGGCAGCCCCGGGCTCGGTCTCCTCCTCGCCCACCGGGAACGCCTCGATGACGACCCGCTTGTCGTCGGCGTCCCACGACAGCGTCATGGTGCCCACCCGGAACTCCTCGATCAGCGGCTGCTCGAGCGGGTCGACGTCGGCCGCCACCTGGCCGGCGTCGGTCTCGGCCACGTCACCGGTACGGACCAGCTCGTCGAGCAGGACGACGATCCGCTCGGCGAGGATCGCCACCTGCTCCTTCTCCAGCGACACGCTGGTCACCAGCCGCCCGGTGCGCGCCTGCAGGTAGAACGCGCGCTGCCCGGGCTCGCCGACCGTCCCGGCCACGAAGCGGTCGGGCGGGTCGTGGCGGTGCACGAGCATGCCGAAACCTTATGCCGCGGGCTCACCGGTCGGGCCTACGCCGCCTCCGACCACGGCGTCCGAGCCCGATCCGGCACGGGCAGCCCCCCGACGGCGGCGACGCTTGGTCGGTGTGAGCGTGGACAGGTCGCTGCCGAGGTCGTTGACGTGCAGGACGAACGGTCGGTGCGCGGTGTAGCGGACCACGCTGACCGAGCCGGGGTCGACGACGATCCGCTGGAACTGGTCGAGGTGCAGCCCGAGCGCGTCGGCGAGCACCGCCTTGATCACGTCGCCATGGCTGACCGCCACCCAGACCTCACCGTCGCCGTGCTCGGCGGCGACCTCCGCCTCGTGCCGCCGCACCGTCGCAACCGCGCGATGCTGAACGTCGGCAAGCGACTCCCCCCCGGGAAACGTCGCCGCGCTGGGGTGCGTCTGCACCGTCTTCCACATCGGGTCCTTGGTCAGCTCCTTCAACGGCCGACCGGTCCAGCTGCCGTACCCGCACTCCACCAGGCCGCGGTCACGGCGCAGCCGCAGACCCGCCCGGCCCGGCTCTGGTTGGGCGCGCACCACCGCGCGCGCGGTCTGCACGGTCCGCTCGAGCGGGCTGGTCACCACCCGGACCAGCCGTACCCCGGCCAACCGTAACCCGGCGCGCTCGGCCTGCTCGCGACCCGTCTGGTCGAGGTGCACGCCAGGGGTGCGGCCGGCGAGCACACCGGAGACGTTGGCCGACGTACGGCCGTGACGGACCAGGACGAGGGTGGGCATGGAACCAGCCTAGGGACCTGAGCGGGCCGGCACGGGTCACAATGAGCCGGTGATCATCGACTGCGCGGTTTACCGGCAGGGCGAGCGGGTGGACGAGCCGTCGTTCCGGGCCGACGTGCACGCCGCGCGGGAGGCGGCCGGTGTCGACGGTGGCTTCCTCTGGCTCGGGCTGTACGAGCCGGAGGCGGACGAGCTGCAGACGTACGCCGACGCGCTGGGCCTGCATCCACTGGCGGTCGAAGACGCGGTGACCGCACACCAGCGGCCGAAGATGGAGCGCTACGGTGACGGGCTGTTTCTCGTGCTCAAGACGCTGTCGTACGCCGCCGACGACGAGGTCGAGACCGGGGAGGTTGCGATCTTCATCGGCGCCGACTACCTGGTGACGGTGCGGCACGGCCGGGGTCCCGGGTTGGAGGGCTACCGCCGCTTTGCCGAGGCGCACGCGGAGATCCTCGGGCACGGCCCGGTGGCGGGGCTGTACGCGGTGATGGACGGCATCGTCGACCGTTACGACGAGGTGGCGACTGAGCTCGAGCTCGACGTCGGGCAGGTGGAGGAGTCGGTCCTCTCGCCCACCCGGAGCGCCGACTCCGAGCGCATCTACCGGCTCAAGCGCGAGCTGCTCGAGGTGCGCCGCGCGGTCGTGCCGCTGCGGGAACCGCTGGCCCGCTTCGTGTCCGACGACGTCGACGAGGTGGGCGAAGACGAGATCCCGTTCTTCCGCGACGTGGCCGACCACGTGGCCCGGATCGCCGAGGCGGTGGACGCGCTCGACCGGACACTGGACAACGTGCTGTCGGCCACCATGGCGCAGATCAACCTGCGGCAGAACGAGGACGTGCGGCGCATCTCGGCATGGGGTGCCCTGTTCCTGGCGCCAACGCTGATCGCGAGCGTGTACGGCATGAACTTCGACCAGATGCCCGAGCTGCACTGGACGCTGGGGTATCCGCTCGCGCTCGTGTTGATGTGCGGGGTGTCGTACTTCTTGTGGCTGGCGTTCAAGCGGTCGGGCTGGCTGTGAGCGAACCAGCGGGCATGTCGCGGGATCCGGGTGTCGATGCCCGCTCGCTGCTGGCCAACGAGCGGACCATGCTCGCCTGGGTGCGGACGGCGCTGACGTTCGTGGCGGTCGGGATCGGGGTGCTGCAGTTCGGCGACGCCATCGACGCTCGCCACCTGCTTGCCGGCGTCCTGCTCGGCGCGGCTGCGGCATGCGGCGTGGTCGGTCTCGCCCGGCACCGCCAGGCCGACGCCAGCATCCGGCGCGGCGCCCTCCCGTCGACGGGTGGCACCGCCGCGCTGCTGACGGCCGGCGCGGTGGTGCTGGTGGCCGTGGCGTCGCTGGTGGCGCTGCTCCTCAGCCGCTAGCGCCCCTGCCGGCTGGCTGGCGCAGCGCAGCGAGCGGCTGGCCGCGTAGGCCGCTCAAGTGGTGAGGACGCCGGTGGCGAGCAGGACCAGCACGCTGCTGCCCAGCAGCACCCGGTAGACCACGAACGGCGTGTACGACCGGGTGGCGACGTAGCGCAGCAGCCAGGCGATGGTTGCGTACCCGATCACGAAGGCGACCACGGTGGCCAGCAGCGTCTGGGCCGGCGAGTAGCGGGAGTCCGCGCCGATGGCGTCGCGCAGCTCGAACGCGCCGGCGCCCACCACCGCCGGGATGGCGAGCAGGAACGCGAACCGGGTCGCCGCCTCCCGCTCGAACCCGAGGAACAACCCCATGCTGATCGTGGCGCCGGAGCGTGAGACGCCTGGCACCAACGCCAGCGCCTGCGACAACCCGAGCAGCACCGCCGACCGCCAGCCGAGGGTGTCGAGCGGTCGGGTCCGCCGGCCGACGTACTCGGCCAGCCCGAGCACCAGCCCGAGGACGACCAGGGTGGAGCCGACGACCCACAGGCTGCGCAGGTCGGACTCGATGACGTCCTTGAAGACGATCCCCAGCACGACAATTGGCACCGAGCCGATGATCACGTACCAGCCCATCAGCGTGTCGCGGTGCCCGCGGAGCTCGGGGCGGAACAGCGCGCCGAGCCAGGACGTGGCGATCCGCCAGATGTCGCGGCGGAAGTAGATCAGCACCGCCGCCTCGGTGCCGATCTGCACCACCGCGGTGAAAGGCGCGCCCGGGTCGCCCCACCCGAACAGCTCGGGGAAGATCCGTAGGTGCGCCGACGACGAGATCGGCAGGAACTCGGTGAGCCCCTGCAGCACGCCGAGGGCTACAGCCTGCAGCCACGCCATCGTCAGGCCCCCAGCCCGCTGGCTTCAAGGGCTTCCATGGCGGTACGCAGCGCCGACAGTCGCTCGTCCAGGCTCACGGCCACTGGCGAGACCGCGAGCGTGGTGATCCCCGCGTCGGCGTATGCCTGCAGGCGGTCCCGGATCCGCTCCCGCGGTCCGACCAGCGCCGTCTGGTCGATCAGCTCGAACGGCACCGCCGCGGCCGCATCACGGTGGCGTCCGTCCAGGTACAGGCTTTGGATCCGCGCAGCGGCGTCCTCGTACCCCATCCGGCGGGCCAGCGCGTTGTAGAAGTTGCGCGTGCGGCTGCCCATCCCGCCGACGTACAGCGCGGTGTGGGCGCGCAACGCGTCAGCGCAGGTCGCCGGGTCGGCGCCGACCACGATCGGCACGGTCGCGGTCAGGTCGAGCCCATCGAGCACGCGACCGGCCCGCTGCGCTCCGGACCGCAGCGGGTCGAGCGACACCGCGGCGTGCTCAGGCGCGAAGAAGATCGCCAGCCAGCCGTCGGCCACTGCGCCGGTGAGCTCGAGGTTGCGCGGGCCGACCGCGGCCAGGTAGAGCGGCAGCGGGTCGCGGCGCGGCTGGATCATCAGCCGCAGCGCCTTGCCCGGACCGCCCGGCAGCGGCAGCTTCAAATGCTCGCCGTCGTACGCGACGCGTTGTCGACCGAGCGCCATCCGCACGACCTCGACGTACTCGCGGGTGCGCCCGAGCGGCTGGTCGAAGCGCGCGCCGTGCCAGCCCTCGGACACCTGTGGACCGGACACGCCTAGCCCGAGGCGGAAGCGTCCGTGCGACAGCAGGTCGAGGGTGGCCGCGGTCATCGCGGTCATCGCGGGGGTGCGGGCGGGGATCTGCATGATCGCGCTGCCGATGTCGATCCGCTCGGTCCGCGCGGCGACGTACGCCAGCACGGTGGGCGCGTCGGAACCGTACGCCTCGGCGGCCCAGGCCACGTCGTACCCGAGCCGTTCTGCCTCAACCGCGAGCCGCACCTGCTCGTCGGCCGTGTCGCCCACGACGTACCCGAGATTGACCCCGAGGCGCATCCGACCTCCCCGTACCGGCGGCCCACCCTATGAGCCAGCCGAGCCTAGCCGCGACCGGGCAGCCACCCCCTCGGTCGACGTCCTGCGCCGCTCGATGGGCGAGGCCCACTAACCTCACCGCCATGGAGCGGCGTCAGGTGGGACGCACCGGCTTGCGGGTGTCGCGGGTGGGCCTGGGCACCTGGCTGTGGGGCAAGGACACCGACGTGCACGAGGCCCGCGACCAGCTCATCGCCTTCACCGAGGCCGGCGGCACGCTGGTCGACACCGCGGCCGGCTACGGCGACGGGCTCTCGGAACAGGTGCTCGGCGCCATGCTGGGCGATGTCGTCGACCGCGACGACGTGGTGCTGGCCACGAAGGCCGGTACCGGGCCGCGCGCCGGCCGGCAGCAGCGCGACACCTCCCGCGGCGCGTTGCTGCGCCAGCTTGACCGGTCGCTGCGGCTGCTCGGGGTCGACGCGGTCGACCTGTGGCAGGTGCACGTGTGGAGCGACGCCACCCCCATCGACGAGACGCTGGGCGCGCTGGAGTACGCCGTCAGCTCCGGGCGGACCAGGTACGCGGGCGTGTCCAACTACACCGGCTGGCAGACCGCACAGGCGGCGACCCTGCACGCAGCCACCCCCGGTCGTACGCCGCTCGCCTCGACCCAGGTCGAGTACTCGCTGCTCAACCGGGACGTCGAGGAGGAGGTTCTGCCCGCCGCCCGGGCGATGGGGATGGGGGTGTTGGCCTGGTCTCCGCTCGGTCGCGGGGTGCTGACCGGCAAGTACCGCTCCGGCACCCCGGCTGACTCGCGCGGTGCCTCACCGACGCTCGAGGCGAACGTGGCGGTCTACCTTGACCCGCGCAGCCGCGGTGTGGTCGAGGCGGTGTGCCGGGCCGCGGAGGGCCTGGAGCTGGCCCCTGCGGAGGTGGCGCTGGCGTGGGTTCGTGACCGGCCCGGTGTCACGTCGGCGATCGTCGGTGCGCGTACGGGGGCACAGCTGCGCGGGGTGCTGACGGCCGAGAAGGTCGAGCTGCCGGCGCCGATCTCGTCCGCGCTGGACGACGTGTCCGGCTCCGACCTGCCGGATCCCGCGGGTTGACAGCCGAGGCCGGGGCGGCGCTGGTCGCCCGGCTGGTCGAGCGGGCGGCGCTCGACGGGTCGACCTGCGTGCCGACGGACGCGGTCGCAGCGAGCCTGCGCGGGGCGGGACACCTGGACGTCGCCGCCGCCCTCACCGCCGCTGTCGACGCGGGGACGGTGGTGTCGTTAGCCGACGAGGGGCTCGTTGGCCATGCCGACCACGCCCACCTCGAGGCGCGGCTGGCAGCGCAGCTGGTCCGGCTGCTGGGGACCGGTGGCGAAGACGGCTTGCTGATTGTCGACGCTCCGCGCGGCACCGAGCCGCGGCTGGTGGTGGAGCCGTTGACGGCAGCGGTCGAGGCGTCCGGCGGGCAAGTGGTCGAACGGGCCGACCGGCTGGACCTGGTGGGGGCCGTGCGACTGGCCGACAAGCTGGCGGATGGTGCGCGGCTCGTGCTGGTCGGCGACCCGGGCATGCCTCCCGCCCCGGCACCCGGGCAGGTGCTGGTCGACGTGGTGTCCTCTGGCGCCGTGCCGGTGCTGGCGGCGCCGCCGGCTGGGGGCGGGCTGGATCCGCTCGGCTCCCTGGTGCAGAGCCTGCGGGCCGGCACGCTGGCTCGGATCGACACGGACCGGCGCGAGGTGGTGGTGGTGCCCGCCGCGGATGCGGCGGCGGCCGTCCGCCGCGCGGTCCAGCTGGTGAGCGACTCGGTGCCGCGCGCCTTCGGTGTCGCTGCCGGTGACATGGCCGTGGTGGCGCCACGCATCGATGGCCGTACCGGGGTGGACGCGCTGCGCGCCGCACTGGCCCAGGCAGGGGCGGACGGCGTCGAAGTGTGCGGGGGTGCCGAGCTGGCCGGGCGCAGCGCCGAGGCGATCGTGTTGGTCCTCGGCGCGGAGGCGGCCGGGTCGCTGACCCGGGACCTGCTGCTCGCCGCTGCGACGCAGGCTCGCCGGCACCTGTCGATCGTGCACCAGGCCGGCCCGGCGCTGGCCGAGGCGGTCGAAAGGCGTCCGCACCGCTCCCGCCGCACCCGGCTGGCCGGGCTGCTGGCCGGTTCACTCGGCTGACATCGGGCTCGCGGCAGTGGCATCCTTGGCGCCTCATGACGGCGGTGGGTGGGGAGTACGAGTTTCAGCGCTTCTGGGTGTCGCGCACCGAGACCCGGAGCGCGGTCCGGCGCTTGCTCACCGATCGGGCGGAGTACGGCGGCTGGGAGCTTGACCGGCTGCGGGTGTTCCCCGACGGCCGTCGCAAGGTCGTCATCCGGCGGCGGATCATCCGCGTCCGCCCCACCCTGTAGCGCGATCCGCCGTTCTGGTCAGGCGTCGTCGAGCAGCCGGTCCAGCACGCGGGCGCCGAACTTCAGCGCTTCGACCGGTACCCGCTCGTCGACGCCGTGGAACAGCGCGGTGAAGTCCAGGTCGGCAGGCAGCCGCAGTGGGGTGAAGCCGAAGCACCGGATCCCCAGCCGGTGCCACGCCTTGGCGTCGGTACCGCCGGACATCAGGTACGGCGCAACGGTGGCACCCGGGTCCTCGGCTAGCAGCGCCGCCGTCATCGCATCGACCAGGTCGCCGTCGAACGTGGTCTCCAGCGCAGGCTGATGGGTGAGGAACTCGACCTCCACCTGTGGACCCACCAGGCGGCGCACGGTCGCAACGAACTCCTCGTCATGGCCTGGCAGGAACCGCCCGTCGACCTGCGCCGACGCCGTAGCCGGTACGACGTTGACCTTGTAGCCGGCCTGCAGCATCGACGGGTTCGTCGTGTCCCGGATTCCGGCGGCGACCATGCGAGCGGCGGGGCCGAGATGCGATAGCACGGCGTCCGGCTCGGCCGGGTCGGACCCGGACAGGCCGGCCAGGGTGTCGAGCAGTACGCGCATGGTTGGCGTCGGGGCAACCGGCCAGTCGTACGCACCGAGGGCGCTCACTGCGGCAGCGAGGGCGGTAACCGCGTTGTCGGGGTGCCGCATCGAGCCGTGCCCCGCGGCACCGCGGGTCGACAGCCGCATCCACGCGAGGCCCTTCTCGCCGGTCTCGATCAGGTACAGCCGCCGGTCGCCGACGGTTGCCGACCAGCCACCCACCTCGCCTATCGCCTCCGTACAGTCTGCGAACCACTCGCGGTGCTCGTCGACCAGCCAGTGCGCGCCGTACCCGCTGCCGGACTCCTCGTCGGCGGTGAACGCGATCACGACCGGGCGACGCGGCGCGGCGCCGGCAGCCCGGCGAGCACGCACCACAGACAGGATCATCGCGTCGAAGTCCTTCATGTCGATGGCGCCCCGACCATGCACCCAGCCGTCGTCGACCTCGCCGGCGAATGGCGGAAAGTGCCAGTCGTCCGCCTCGGCGGGCACCACATCGAGGTGCCCGTGCAGCAGCAGCGGTGCGAGGTCCGGGTCGGCGCCTTGCCACCGGGCCAGGACGTTCGCCCGACCGGGCCGAGACTCGACGATGGTCGGCTCCAAGCCGGCGGCGGCCAGCCGTTCGGCGACATATTCTGCAGCCTTGCGCTCCCCCGGTCCCGAGTCGTCGCCGGCATTGGTCGTGTCGATCCCGATCAGCTCGCTGGTGCACTCCACCACGCCGGCCGTCGGGTCGTACGAGCGTGTACTCGGGGTGCTCGGGCCGTTCGGATCGGGGGGAGTCATGGGGCCCATCTTGCACCCAGCCGAGGCTGCCGCGGCCCCAGCGAACGGCACATCCGAGGGGCCGGGAGAGCGGGCCGTGACTGCTACAGTGACCGTCGCATTTGCGGCCCAGGGTCGGGCCACGTCCGGGTGGCGGAATAGGCAGACGCGCTAGCTTGAGGTGCTAGTGCCCGTAACAGGGCGTGGGGGTTCAAGTCCCCCCTCGGACAC
>Ga0136622_10000003_pt1 | contig 88230 bp, 96 predicted proteins | sample AntDrymUQ4482106_2_FD_104803 | JGI IMG/M metagenome (GOLD analysis project Ga0136622, IMG submission 104803) | Polar desert sand microbial communities from Dry Valleys, Antarctica - metaG UQ448 (21.06) | ecosystem: Environmental > Terrestrial > Soil > Desert | place: Antarctica: Dry Valley...
CGCTGGTGGCGGCGCTCCTCGCCGCATCGATCCTGGGCAGGCGCAGCCGACAGCTCAAGCCCTCGAACTGATCCACCGGGGCCGACCCGTTGCGTGCGGTTGAGTGCTCTAGGGTCGGGTAACGATTGAACCGCAAGACCAGAGACACCGGCCCAACCAGACGAAGCCGGCATGACCCGGACGACACCGGACGACAAGGAGAGCATCGATGGCACCGTCGCACCGCGCGAGCGACTCGGCCCAGACAACCACGATGTCCACCGCTGAGCGGGCTGCGGAGCAGGACCCGACGATCGGCCGCCTGGTCGCCGACGCGAGTCGAGACATCTCCAGCCTGGTCCACGACGAGATCGACCTGCTCAAGGCCGAGGTCAAGATCAGCGCCAAGGCGGGCGGCATCGGGGCCGGCCTGTTCGGGGCAGCCGCGCTCCTTGGCCTGCTCGCGATCATCATGTTCTCCGTCGCCCTGGCCTACCTGGTCCACCTGACCGGGCTGAACCTCGCCTTCTGCTTCCTGATCGTGTTCGCTGCCTATCTGGGAGCCGCGGCGCTCCTCGGCTTCATCGGCTACCGCAAGTTCAAGCAGGTCCGCCCGCCCGAGCGCGCCATCGAGCAGGCGAAGGAGAGCAAGCAGATCTTCAGCCGGGACGAGGGCGTGTCTGGCAACTGATGCCCTGCTGCACGCCGCCCAGCACGCACGCTGGCTGCGTTGCCGGAGACTCGTTGGACGACCAAGTACGACTTCGCTCCGGACGCCTTGTCATCGCACGCGCTGAAATGCGCTCGCGACGGACAGCAGTCACCAGGCACGCCTTCGGGCTTGAAGTAGCGGCACTCGGGTGACGTCCTGGCGGCACCGCCACGTGGCCGCGAACGGCGCGCGGTTCCAGGTCGTAGAACCCCACAGTTCCGAGCGCGACGCCGCGCCGCTCGTGCTCTTCCTGCACGGTTTCCCCGAGTTCTGGTGGGCCTGGCGATGGCAGCTTCCGGTCGCGGCCGACGCGGGGTATCGCGCCGCGGCGATGGATCTCCGGGGGTACGGCGGCTCCGACAAGACCCCGCGTGGGTACGACCCGATCACGCTCGCTGCCGATGTCGCGGGCGTGGTCAAGGCACTCGGCGCCGGCAATGCGATCCTGGTGGGCAGCGGGTGGGGAGGGTACGTCGCCTGGGCGACTGCCGCGCTGCACTCGCGGCAGGTCTCCGCGATTGCCTCCGTCTGCGCGCCGCATCCCCTGGTGATGCTGCGGGCGTTGGGCGCCGGCAGACGCCTCGTGGCACTGCGGCACATCCTCGCGATGCAGGTCCCGATGCTTCCTGAGCGACGGCTGTCGGACCCGGCCAGCGGATTCCTGGGAGACCACCTCCGCTCCTGGAGCAGTCCCTCGTCTGCGTTCCCCGACGACGAGGAGGTGGCGACGTACCAGCAGGCGATGAGCCTGTGGCCGGCGCCGCACTGTGCCTTGGAGTACCACCGTTGGCTGGCCCGATCCCGCGTCCGCGCCGATGGGCGAGCCTTCACCGCGGCGATGTCGAAGCCGACGCCGCAGCCTGTCCTCATGGTGCAGGGCGCCGACGACCCGGTGATCCCCGCGAGGGGCATCGACCGGTCCGAGAGACACGTGCGCGGCGACTATCGCCGGGAACGGATCGGTCGGGCCGGACACTTCCCCCACGAGGAGCAGCCGGATGCGTTCAACCGGGTCCTGCTCGACTGGCTGGCCCGGATGGGTGACGCGGTCGATCAAGGCTAGGCGCAGGCGCCGGTGCTGACCGGGTCGTTGCCGGCGATGCCCTGGGCTGCGCCCTGGGCGACCTGCTTCGCGGTCAGTGCGTAGCCGGTGTCCTCGTCGCTGACCGAGGCAGCGAAGATCATGCCGAGCACCTCCCCCTTCTTGGAGACCAGCGGTCCGCCCGAGTTGCCGGGCTGCACCAGCGCCCGCAGCGAGAGCACCTCGCGCACGACGGTGCCCTCCCCGTAGATGTCCGGGCTGCGCAGCCGCTGCTCCCCGCGCACCCGCGCCGCATGCACGTCGTAGGGCCCGTCGTTGGGATAGCCGAGTACGGCGCCTACCTGACGTGGTCTGCTGGTCATGTCGAAGCGGAGGAAGGGACGCCCCACGCCTTCGACGGCCAGCACCGCGATGTCGAGGTCGGAGTTGTAGTAGACGACGCGCGCCGGCATCTCCTCCTCGCCGACCAGCACGCTCGGCTCGTCGACACCAGCCACCACGTGTGCGTTGGTCATCACCCGGTCGGGCTGGTACAGGAAGCCGGTGCCCGTCACACCCCGACCGCAGTCGTTCGCCCCGTTGACCTTGAGCACGCTCGTCGCGGCATCCTGCACCTGCTGGTCCCGGCCGACCGAGCCCGGAGGTGGGCCCACCTCGACGATGCGTTCGGGGGCGAAGGGCTCGAGGTACTGCGGGAAGAAGCTTGAGCCGACCACGTCGTTGAAGGCACGCAGGATCCGGTCCGCCGCGCCCGGCATCGCCGAGTCGACCCTCGACAGCACCGCCGACGACCGGACCTGGTCGCTGACCGTCGGAAGGCTCGAGACGCTCACCGCGACACCGAGTGCCCACGCGACCAGGAGGACGGCCGCCGTACTCAGCACCGATCCACCGACCGCGTCGAGGGCTCGCGCGGGCTGCCAGGTGATCCGCGCCCGCAGGCGCACGCCGGCGAACTGCAGGATCGCCTGTCCGAACGACGCGCAGACGAGCACCACGAACAGCGCACCCAGCGAGACCCACAGGGAGGGCGCGGCCTCGCCGAGCAGCATGGGCGCGAGCCAGATCCCGAGCAGCCCACCCAACAGCAGGCCGGCCGTGGCGAAGGCACCGGCGACGAACCCCTGCCAGTAGCCGGAGAAGGCGTAGGCGAGCGCGAGCACGACGAGTACCCAGTCGAGGATGTTCACGCGCGTGGCCTCACTGCTCTGAAGAGTTCGCGTCCTGCCGGAGCATGGCGGCGACCGCAACACCCGCGGGTCCGTCGGGTGCACTCAGCATATGGCCCGGGAGGTCGCGCATCCGGTCGGCGTCCCAGGGCCGACTCCAGCCGACGAAGTCGAACAACCTCGCGATGATCCCCGCCGTGAACCCCCACAGGATCAGGTCCTTGCCCTCACCGATCAGGAACGCCGGCCCCTTCCACCCCGACGGATGCCGCACCGAGATCCGGTGCAGCGGGTCGAGCAACTCCGCGATCGGCACCCGCAGCACGGCGTGCACCTCGTCGGGGTCGACGACGCTGACCGTGCTCTCGTGTCGCCACCACGCGAGCACGGGGGTCACCGCGAAGTTGCTCGGCGGCAGCCAGAGCTCGGGGAGCTCCGCGAACACCGCGACCCCGCCCACGTCGAGGCCGGTCTCCTCCTGTGCCTCCCGCAACGCGGTGACCCGCGGGGAGCCGTCCGCCTCGTCGATCGACCCACCGGGGAACGACACCTGCCCGGGATGGGAGCGCATCTGGTGTGACCGCTCGGTCAGCAGCACGTCGGGACCCTGCGGGCCCTCGCCGAAGAGGATGAGTACGGCGCCGCGGCGGGTGTCCGAGCCCTCGGGTGGCACGAAACGGGTCAGCTCGTCGGCGGTGATCGACTCGGCACCGACGCGGATCGGCTCCAGCCACACGGGCACGGGAGCCCGCTCGTCCCGGGACGGCGGCACCGGGGCGTCGGACACGCGCCCAGCCTACCGAGCCCAGCCACAGAGTCCGGTGGTCAGAGGCGGACGCCGAGATGCTCGTCGACGAGGCCGCTGAGCTGCTCGTAGGAGTCGATCACCAGGTACTCGATATGGGTGATCGTGCCCTGCTCGTCGACGAAGACCACTCCGGGCAGCCCGCGCGCGACCCTGAACGGGACCCGGACCGCTCCGCCCGGGTCGGCGAGCAGCGGGTAGGTCACCCCGGCCTCGGCGGCCACCTCGAGCGCGGCATCCGGCTGGGTGTCCTCGTAGTCGATGCCGAGGACCGCGACCCGTTCGCCGGCCTGCTCGTGCAGCTGCTGGTAGTAGGGCAGCTCCTCGCGGCAGGGTCCGCACCACGACGCCCACAGGTTGACCACAAGAGGCCCCCGCAGCCCGCTGAGGTTCACCTCGCGACCCCCGCCGAGGCACGCGAGCACGAGGTCGGGCAGGCCGCCCGGCTGCTGTCCTGTGCTGTCCACGGTTGGGCAGTCGGCGATGCCCGCCTGGCGCTTTGCGGCGCGGAGCTCGGGGGTGTTGACGTCGACCCTGATCCGGAACGGGCCGCCACCCACCTCGCCGGGGGCCTGCGCGCTGCATGAGCCCAACCCGACTGAGAGGGCGAGGGCCAGGGCGAGCGCCAGGACGGGTGCGGGGGGTCGCGCGATCACCGGCGACCCTCCGTGCGCACGAGCTTGGCCGCCCTCGCGGGGTCGGTCGGACCCTCGCCGTACGACGGGCACCAACGAGCTACCGAGCAGGCTCCGCAGGCGGGGTTGCGCGCGTGGCAGACCCGCCTGCCGTGCCAGATCAGGTGGTGGTTCACCCGGCCCCAGTCGCGCTTGGGAAACAAGGCACCCACCTGCGGCTCCACCTTCACCGGGTCGGTCTCCTGGGTCCAGCCGAGTCGGCGCGAGAGCCGACCCACATGCGTGTCGACGGTGATCCCGGGGACACCGAAGCCGTCGGTGAGGACCACGTTCGCGGTCTTGCGGCCGACTCCTGGGAGGGCGACCAGCTGGTCGAGACGGGAGGGCACCTGCCCGTCGTACTCCTCCAGGAGCGCCTGCGAGAGCTTCAGCAGCGACTCGGTCTTCGCACGGAAGAAGCCGGTGGGCCCGATGATCTGCTCCAGCTTCTCGCGTTCGGCCGCCGCCATCGCGGCCGCGTCCGGGTAGCTCTTGAAGAGGTCCGGGCTGACCGAGTTGACGCGTTGGTCGGTCGTCTGCGCCGAGAGCACGGTGACCACGAGCAGCTGGAAGGGACTCTCGAAATCCAGCTCGATCCGCGCGTCCGGGTAGGTCTGCGCGAGCACCCGGTTGACCTTGCGAGCGCGGCGGACCAGCGAGGTGTCGGGCACGACAGCCAGCCTACGACGGCCGTTTTGGCGCCAGGAGCCGATCATGGGCCAGACTGTGAGCCACACCACCGCCGGGCAGCCCGTCCGGCCCGTGGCCGGAGGACAGAAGGGACGACCCGTGGAGAAGGACGTGCTCCGCCAGGCACCGCTGTTCAGCGCGCTCGACGACGAGGCCGCCGAGGCCCTGGGCACGTCGATGACCGAGACCCGGCTGCAGCGCGGTGACGTGCTGTTCCACGAGGGCGACGAGGGTGACCAGCTCTACGTGGTGACCGAGGGCAAGGTGAAGCTGGGCCGCACGTCCTCGGACGGCCGGGAGAACCTCCTGGCGATCCTCGGTCCCGGCCAGATGTTCGGCGAGCTCTCGCTCTTCGACCCCGGTCCCCGCTCGGCGACGGTCACCGCGGTCACCGACACGGTCTTCTCCTCGCTGTCGCACGAGGATCTGCTGCGGTGGCTGCACGGGCGGCCAGATGTGGCGCACGGTCTGCTGGCCCAGATCGCGGGGCGGCTGCGCAAGGCCAACGACGTCAACGCCGACCTGGTCTTCTCCGACGTCCCGGGCCGGGTCGCCAAGGCGCTGCTCGACCTCGCGGACCGCTTCGGGCGCACCGCGGACGACGGCGTGCACGTGCACCACGACCTCACCCAGGAGGAGCTCGCCCAGCTCGTCGGAGCGTCCCGGGAGACGGTCAACAAGGCCCTCGCCGACTTCGCCTCCCGTGGGTGGTTGCGGCTCGAGCCTCGCTCCGTGGTGATCATGGACGTCGACCGTCTCAGCCGCCGCGCCCGCTGACCCGTCGCGCGGGCCCGACTTTGATCACGCAAGTGCGGACCTGCTAACGCTCGATGGATTCTCCGTAGATGCCGTCGAAGCAAGGGTCATCTATGCCGTCCTTCGCTTGCATCGCAGCAAGTAAGTCGTTCCGATTGAACGCAGGATCGATCTCATGCGCAACGGTCCACCCAGGCGGAAACGTCTTCGTGAAGCAGTAGATACCCCCTGCGCTGTCGGACATCTTCCATCCGCGCGTCTTTGCTCGAGCACGAAGAGCCTCAACCGGTACGGGCCCATCTAGTCGTCTGTAGCGAGCAGCGGCACCCACCACGCCGCTCTCCCCGTCGCAGCCGGCACCTCGCACCGCCCTGCCCTTCACCATCGTTGTGAGCGCCCGCAGCTCCTTCGCTAGCAGCGGGGTCAAAGCGTTATCACGGTCGGTGCAGGCCGTCTCCCGACTGAGCACGCCGACGTCAACCCGACGGTCAGTAGAATCGCGATCCAATATCTTGAGATTCGTTGCAGCACAACCGCCGACCCTTCAGCGCTGCGAGTGTCGAGCTGGAAGGAGCTGAGCAGCCCGCCGCTGTGATCGGTCACTCGCCGGCGCCTCCTCGACGGGAGATCAGCGGTTCCCATGCGGTCCTCAAGTCGCGCGGCAGCACAAGCTCGCCCCAGAGGTCGATGAGCAGGGCTCCATCGATGTAGGTCCTCAGGTCGTCCGCGGTTCCTTCGCGGAGCACGATCTCGTAGACGCGCGCTCGGTCCCGGCGATCAGCCAAGTAGTACGCAAGGGACGGACCCGGCCAGTGCAGGTTGCGAGGCAGCACCACCGTGGCGAAGGCATCCGTCAGGTCGAGGCGCCACAGGCCGTCGGGGACGGCATACGGCTCGCCTCGGGCCCCGGCGCGAGTCGTGAACTCCACTCGCGGTGCAAGATCGAGGTCGTACCAAGCGGCGCGACTGAGGAGGTGGCACTCGAGGGTTCACACCTCGAGATAGGCGAGCTGCGCGCGGACGGAGAGCTCGGCGGCGCCCCAGAGCACCGGGTCCACGTCGACGTACACCCGCTCCACCACCGCCCGGGCGAGGCCACCCGAGGGCTCGGGGTCCGCTCCCGACTCACGTAGGTCCCGCACCGCCTCGCGCACCTGCTCGAGCCGCTCCTGCCGGTGCGCCAAGTAGTAGTCCAGAGCCGTGAGCGCGTCCGCGATCACCGGGCCGTGACCCGGCCAGATCGAGGTCACCTCCTGCGCCTGCGCCAGCGCGTGCAGCCGCACCAACGAGTCCAGATAGGCGCCGAGCAGTCCGTCCGGGTGCGCCACCACCGTCGTGCCGCGCCCCAGCACGGTGTCCCCGGTCAGCACCGCCCGCTCGGCGGGCACCAGGAACGACAGGGAGTCCGAGGTGTGGCCCGGGGTCCCCACCACGCGCAGCTCCAGGCCGTCCACGGACACCACGTCGCCGTCCGTGAGGCCTTCGGCCCCCAGCCGGTGCGCCGGGTCCAGCGCACGCACCGGGCACCGCATCCGCTCCGCGAACGGTCGCGCGGCCTCGGAGTGGTCCGGGTGCCCGTGGGTGAGGAGTACGACGGCCACCTCTCCTGCCTCCACCGCGACGGCATCGAGATGGGCCTCGATCTCCGGACCAGGGTCGACCACGACACAACGCTTCGCCCCCGGCTCGCGGAGCACCCAGGTGTTCGTCCCGTCGAGGGTCATCAGACCCGGGTTCGGCGCGAGCACGCATCCAGCGCGCTCACCGAAGCGACCACCCGACCAGGTCTGGTCGGGGTCCGTCATGACTTGATCCGCTCCCCGATCTGCGCGCCGAGGTCGGCCAGCCTCTGCGGGATCGTCAGGTAGGCGCGCTCCTCGTCGTACTCCACCCCGGGCTCGACCGGGACCATGTCGCGCTCCTCTGCAGCGGCGAGCGCCTCGGCCGGGGTCGTGCAGTCGTAGAGCTCCATGCAGGTCAGGTACGTCGGCGGCAACATCAGCATGTCTCCGGCGTCGACCGCGACGATCGCGTCGTGGACCGACATCCAGGTGGTCTCGTCGGACTCGGTCGAGACGTCCCGGGTGCGCTGGCCCGCCGGCAGCTCGGCCACGAAGAAGCAGGCCCGATAGCGACGCGGTTCGAAGGTCGGCGTGAGCCACGAGCCCCACGCCCGCAGGGAGTCCGAGCGCAGCTTCAGCCCTCGCTGCCGCAGGAAGTCGGTGAAGGACAGCTCGCGACGCTCCAACCGTCCGCGATCCTCCTCCCACACCGGGCCGGTGGTGTCCTCGACGAAGCGATCCGCTCGCGGACCCGCCAACAGCACGCCCGACTCCTCGAAGGTCTCCCGGACGGCCGCGCAGACCAGCGCCCGTGCCGAGCCCTCGTCTTTCCCGAGAGCGACAGCCCAGTCGGAGGGGGACGGACCGACCCAGTCGACGGCCTGGTCGAAGTCCCGCGGGTCGACCCCGCCGCCGGGGAAGACGCACATGCCGGCGGCAAAAGCCATGTCGACGTGACGCCGCAGCAGATACACCTCGAGCGACCCGGGCGCCCGCGTGGCTCCGGCCCGCATCAGCACCACGGTCGACGCCTCGCGCGCTTCTACGGGAGTACGCCGGCCGTCGCTGAACGCCTTGACCTGCTCGAGCATGTGCTCCGGCAGCGCTTGACGCTCGTCCACCAGGTCAGACCTCGACGATGAGCTCAACCTCGACCGGGGTGTCGAGGGGGAGTACGGCGACGCCGACCGCGGAGCGAGCGTGCCTGCCCTCCTCGCCGAACACCTCCGCGAACAGCTCGGAGGCGCCGTTCGCGACGGCGGGCTGACCGGTGTACTCCGGGCTCGACGCGACGAAGACGCCCGCCTTGACCACGCGGCGCACCTTCGAGAGCTCCCCGAGCTCGGCCTTCAGGGCGGCCACCGCGTTCAACGCGCACAGGCGAGCGCACTCGACGGCCTGTGCCTCGTCGACCTCGCGACCGACCTTGCCGGTGGCGTGCAGCTCCCCGTCTCGCCACGGTAGCTGCCCGGAGACGAAGACCTGGCTTCCGGAACGCACGGTCGGGAGGTAGGAGGCGACCGGTGCGGCCACGTCGGGAAGGCTTACCCCCATCGTCTCCAGCCGCTGCTCGGGCGTCGACCCGCTCCCCTTCTTATTCATCGGGGCCGCTTGAAGTAGGCGACGAGGTTCTCCGGGTTCATCCCCGGGACGACCTGGACCAGCTCCCAGCCGTCCTCGCCGAAGTTGTCCAGGATCTGCTTGGTCGCATGCACCAGGACGGGTGCGGTCATGTACTCCCACTTCGTCGCATCGCGCTCAGCCATGCCCGGAGCCTAACGCCAGGTCGCAGGCAGGCGAGTCGGTAGGTTGACACGGTGCAGGCCGAAGACCCAGGCAACGTCATGACGCGCGCGGCCGACCTGCCGGACGCGGTGCTCCGCTACGGCAACCACGCCGAGGCGATCATCGACGTGCACCTCCCTCCGGGTGAGCCTTCCCAGCCGCCCCTGAGGGCCCCCCTCGTGGTGCTGCTGCACGGCGGGTTCTGGCGGGTGGAGTACGACCGCATCCACACCCGACCCCTCGCCGAGGCGCTGTCGCGGGAAGGGATCGTCGTCGCGACACCGGAGTACCGCCGCGTCGGTGGCACTGCGGAGCTCGCCGGTGGCTGGCCGACCACCTTCGAGGACGTGAGCGCCGCGATGGAGTCGCTTCCGGGGCTGCTCGACGAGCTCGACGTCCTCCCCGACCGCGTCACCGTGATGGGGCACTCGGCGGGCGGCCACCTGGCGCTGTGGCTGGCCAACGAACCACACCCGCTCGACCGCGCCATCGGGCTAGCGCCCGTCGCCGACCTCCGTGCCGCCGCGGCGGCCCGTCTGGGCGGTGACGCGGTGCAGGGACTCCTCGGCGGATCCCCTGCGCAGCTGCCAGAGCGCTACGACGCGACCGACCCGGCGACCCGGCTGGCGACCCGGCCCGACTGCGACGTGGTCGTCATCCACGGGCTGCTCGACGAGATCGTCCCCGTCGACAACGCGCGCGGGCTCGATGCACAACATCCCTCCGTGACGATGTGTGAGCTGGACGGCATCGAGCACTTCGGTCTCATCGACCCGCTCTCCCCCGCCTGGCCGGTGGTGCTCGCCGCGGTGTCCGCGCAGGTCCTGCCGCTGTGACGGACAACGTCGCTGCGCAGAGACGCGTCGCCGTCATCGGCGCCGGTCCAGCGGGTACGACGCTCGCGCTCGGCCTGCTCCAGCAGGGATGTCACGTCACGCTGGTCACCGAACGCTCCGCGGAGGAGATTCGGGGCGGACGCGTGATGTCGAGCCAGATCACCTTCGAGTCCGCTCTCGAGGTGGAAGCCAGCCTGGGTATCACCGACCTGCTGCCGAACGCGCCGGCAATCGAGCAGATGGCGCTCGACTTCACCTGGCCGGACGGCGCAAGGACCGGCTTCGCCAGTGCTCTGCGGGCGCCGGCCCGCTCGGTGGACCAGCGGGTCAAGGTGCCCGCACTCCTTGAGGCGGTGGAGCGGCTGGGCGGCAAGGTGGTGGTCAGGACGGCCACCGTGGACGACATCGAGGACCTCGCCGGTGAGCACGACCTGGTGGTGGTCAGCACCGGACGCGGTGGGCTTGCCGCCCTGTTCGAGACCGATCCGGCGCAGTCGCCGTACTCCGTCCCGCAGCGCGTCGCGGCCCTCACCTACCTACGCGCCGACGAGCCAGCTCGCGACGGACATGCCCTGCGTTACCACCGGGTCGACGGCGTCGGCGAGTGCTACACGTGCCCGGCACTGACCGTCGACGGGCCGTGCGACGTGGTGGTCACCGAGGGGGTCCCGGGCGGCCCCCTCGACTGCTGGGACGACGTCACCACGGCCGAGGAGCACCTCGACCGGCTGAAAAGGATCCTCGCCGAGCACTTCCCCACCGAGGCAGCTCGGCTCGGCGGTGCAAGGCCCGTCGACGACGGGGCTGTCCTGCGCGGCGCGATCACGCCCGTCGTACGACAGCCCGTCGGCGTCCTCCCGTCGGGGCGACCGGTGCTCGGGCTGGCCGACGTCGTCGTGCTCAACGACCCGGTCACCAGCCAGGGCTCGAACACTGCAATCAAGTGCGCGGCGTTCTACCTCGAGTCGATCGCCGCTCACGACGGGCCCTTCGACGCGGCGTGGATGCAGGGCACCTTCGACAACTTCTGGCGTGGGTGGGCGCAGTGGGTGAGCGCGTGGACGAACTCGTGGCTCAAGCCGACCGGCGACCACCAGCGCGCGGTCGTGGAGGCAGCCGCACGACACGAGACCGTTGCCACCAGTTTCGCCGCGGGGTTCGACGACCCGCGGCTGTTCAGCCCGTGGTGGTTCGACCCGGAGGCCACCGAGCGCTTCCTCGCCGAGGAGATCGCCGCCGAGCAGGCGCGGTTCGATCTGCGTGACCTGCGGCTCGCCCTCGGCCAGTACGCGACCGGGGTCACCGTCGTCACCACCGAGGACTCAGCCGGACGCCGCTGGGCGATGACCGCGAACTCGTTCACCTCGGTCTCCCTCAACCCGGCGTTGGTGCTCTGGGCGGCGTCGAAGAGCTCGCTGTCGCTCAAAGCGTTCCAGGAGGCGACGCACTTCGCGGTGAACGTGCTTGGCCACGACCAGCACCACCTAGCGCGTCAGTTCTCCGCCTCGGGCACGGACAAGTTCGGGGATGTCGCCCTCGTGCCCAGAGATCAGGTCGCGGATCCCGACGACCAAACTGCGGACAGCACGCTGCATCCGCCGATCCTCGCGGGCACGGTCGCGCACTTCGTCTGCCGCACCACGCAACAGATCGACGCCGGGGACCACGTCGTGCTCATCGGCGAGATCGAGCAGTTCGACGCGCCCGGCGGGGAGCCGCTGGTCTTCCACTCCGGCTCCTACCGCCTCGCGGCCAAGCACCCCGACCTCTAGGCCAACGAGAAACGGGTCAGGAGAGCGCGGGCTCGGTCTTCTCGCGCACCTCGTCCTCGGAGACACCGGGGGCGAGCTCGACGAGCTTCAGGGCGCGGGTGCCCTTGGTGCCTGCGGCGGGAGTCTCGCCGGTGGCCGGGTCGACCACGTCGATGACAGCCAGGTCGGTGATGACGCGTTGTACGACGCCGAGGCCGGTGTACGGCAACGAGCACTCGTCGACGATCTTGTAGGAGCCGTCCTTAGCGACGTGCTCCATCAGGACGATCACGCGCTTGGCGCCGTGCACCAGGTCCATCGCGCCGCCCATCCCCTTGACCATCTTCCCCGGGATCATCCAGTTGGCGATGTCGCCGGAGGCCGAGACCTGCATGGCGCCGAGGATCGCCGCGTCGATCTTGCCGCCGCGGATCATCCCGAACGAGGTCGCGGAGTCGAAGAAGGAGGCACCCTTGCGCAAGGTGACGGTCTCCTTGCCCGCGTTGATCAGGTCCGGGTCCTCCTCGCCCTCGACGGGGTAGGCGCCGACCCCGAGGATCCCGTTCTCGCTCTGCAGGACCAGCTCGACGTCGTCGTCGACGTAGTTGGGCACCAGCGTCGGCAGCCCGATCCCGAGGTTGACGTATGAGCCGTCGGTCAGTTCCGACGCGGCGCGTGCGGCCATCTCCTCGCGGGACCACGCCATCAGGCGCCTCCTGCCGGTCGCACGGTGCGTTTCTCGATCCGCTTGTCCGCCGCCTGGTCGGCGCTCAGCGCGACGACCCGTTGCACGAACACCCCGGGTGTGTGCACGTGGTTCGCCTCGATCTCCCCGGGCTCGACCAGCTGCTCGACCTCCGCGATCGTGGTCCGCCCGCACATCGCAGCCAGCGGGTTGAAGTTGCGCGCGGAGTCGCGGTAGACGAGGTTCCCGTGACGGTCCCCCTGCCACGCCCGGACCAGCCCGAAGTCCGCGACGATCGCCGGCTCCAGCACGAACTCCTTCGTGCCCTCGGCGGTCTCGAAGGGCCGGACCTCTTTGGCCGGTGAGGCAATCGCGACCTCGCCGTCAGAGGTGTACTTCCACGGAAGTCCCCCCTCGGCGACCTGGGTGCCGACGCCGGTGGCGGTGAAGAACGCCGGGATCCCCGACCCACCGGCGCGCATTCGCTCCGCGAGCGTCCCCTGCGGGGTGAGCTCGACCTCGAGCTCACCGGAGAGGAACTGCCGCGCGAACTCCTTGTTCTCACCCACGTAGGAGGAGACCATCCGCCGGATCCGCTTGTGCGCCAGCAGCCGGCCGAGCCCCCAGTCGTCGACGCCACAGTTGTTCGAGACCGCCTCCAGGTCTTCGGCCCCCTGCTCGAGCAGCGCCTCGATGAGCACCGACGGGATCCCGCACAGTCCGAAGCCACCGACCGCGAGAGTTGCTCCGCTCGCGATGTCGGCCACGGCCTCGGCGGCGCTCGAGACGACCTTGTCCACCCACGACCTCCTCGGATCCGATCCCCACCAGCGATCCTAGCCATGCGGGACCGCGTACTACGCTCGAGTCGTGGGTGAGGGAGAGGCGGTCGACTGGGGCGACGTACGCCTGCACATCGTCACCGGCAAGGGGGGCACGGGGAAGACGACCGTCGCCGCGAGCCTGGCGCTGGCGTTGGCCAGCCACGCCAAACATGTGCTGCTGTGCGAGGTCGAGGGCCGGCAGGGGATCGCCCAGCTCTTCGACGTCCCGCCGTTGCCGTACGACGAGCGTCGCATCGCCAGCGGACCCGACAACGGCGGTGACGTCTACGCCTTGGCGATCGACGTGGAGTCGGCGTTCTTCGAGTACCTCGCGATGTACTACCGGCTCGGCCGCGCCAGAAAGGCTCTCGAGCGCTTCGGGGTGGTCGACTTCGCCACCACCATCGCACCAGGCGTGCGCGACGTCCTCCTCACCGGCAAGGTCTACGAGGCGGCCTACCGCAACCGGCGCCACAAGAACGCCCGTGAGTACGACGCGATCGTGCTCGACGCCCCTCCGACTGGCCGGATCGCGCAGTTCCTCAACGTCAACAGCGAGCTCGCCGGCCTGGCCAAGGCGGGTCCCGTCCGAAGGCAGGCCGACACCGTCATGACGCTCCTACGCTCACGCCGGACGGCCGTGCATCTGGTCACCGTGCTCGAGGACATGCCGGTGCAGGAGACCTCGGACGGCATCGAGCAGCTGCGCGAGGGGGGGCTGCCGGTGGGCGCCGTGATCGTGAACCAAGTCCGCCCGCACGCCCTCGACGAGGAGGCGCGCGACAAGGCGATCGCCGGTGACCTGCCCCGAGAGCAGGTGGAGCAGGGACTTGCCACGGCGGGCATCCGCCACACGGAGACGCTGATCGACACGCTGCTGGACGAAGCGAGTGAGCACTCGCAGAGGCGGGAGCTCGAGGACGAGCAGCGCGCCCATATCAACGACCTCGCCGTGCCCACCTACGAGCTACCCCGGCTTGCCGGCGGCGTCGACCTCGGCGGTCTCTACGAGCTGGCCGGCGAGCTGTGCGACCAGGGGATGGCGTGACGGCCCGGTCCAGCGCCCGAGTCGGGCCGCTGGTCGCCAAGCACGGGCCGATTCCCGAGCTCGACATCGACGGCCTGCTCGACGACGAGGGGACCCGGATCGTCGTCTGCTGTGGGTCCGGGGGGGTGGGCAAGACGACGACGTCGGCAGCGCTCGCGCTCCGGGCGGCCGAACGCGGTCGGAAGGTCGTCGTACTCACCATCGACCCGGCCCGCAGGCTCGCCCAGTCCATGGGCATCGAGGCGCTCGACAACATTCCCCGCCCGGTGCCGGGGATGACCGGTGAGTGCGAGGGCAGTCTCGACGCGATGATGCTCGACATGAAGCGCACCTTCGACGAGGTCGTGGAGAGTCAGGCGAGCCCCGAGAAGGCGGCCCAGATCCTGGGCAACCCGTTCTACCAGGCGTTGTCGACCTCGTTCGCCGGCACCCAGGAGTACATGGCGATGGAGAAGCTCGGCCAGCTCCGGGAGGACGCGCTGAGCACGGGACGCTGGGACCTGATCGTGGTGGACACGCCGCCCTCTCGTTCTGCGCTGGACTTCCTGGACGCGCCGGAGCGGCTCTCGAACTTCCTCGACGGACGGTTCATCCGCCTGCTGCTGGCGCCGGCCAGGGGTCCGGCTCGGTTGATGAGTGCCGGGTTCGGCGCGATCACGAACACGTTGTCCAAGATCGTGGGGGCGCAGATGCTGCGGGACGTGCAGACGTTCGTCGCGGCGTTCGACACGCTCTTCGGCGGGTTCCGCCAGCGCGCCCAGCGCACCTTCGAGCTGCTGCAGGCGAATGAGACGGTCTTCCTGGTCGTCGCGGCTCCGGAGCCAGACGCACTCCGCGAGGCGGCGTACTTCGTCGAGCGGCTCAGCGAGGAGCGCATGCCGCTGGCCGGGCTCATCGTGAACCGGGTGCACCGAGCGCCTGGCGGCAAGCTGTCGGGTGACCAGGCGATGGCGGGTGCCGAGCGGCTCGAGGACCTCGACGAGGACGACAGCGCGAGCGAGGTCACCGCTGGCCTCTTGCGGCTGCATGCCGACCGGGTGCGGATCGTCGACCGTGAGTCACACCTGCGGCGCCGGTTCGCCGCCGCGCATCCAGAGGTGCCCACGGCGGTCATGCCGGCGCTGGCCACCGACGTCCACGACCTGGACGGCCTGCGCCTGGTCGGCGGTCTGCTCGCCGGCTAGGTCAGGTCGGCCGCACGGGCAGTGCGGCCGTGGTTCAGGCGGTCTGCACGGACGCGGTGCGGTCACCGGTCACGTGGTCGGCCTGCGCGGTCTCGAGCAGCCGCTTCCACGAGGTGACGTTGGGCCGCTTGCGCAGCAGCGCCCGCCGCTCACGCTCGGTCATGCCGCCCCACACACCCCACTCGATCTCGTTGTCGAGCGCCTCGGCGAGGCACTCGGTCCGCACCGGACAGCCCGAGCACAGCTGCTTGGCGCGGTTCTGTGCGGCTCCTCGGACGAACAGCTCATCGGGGCGAGCCTGGTTGCACAGTGCCTGTGTCGCCCAGTCTTCGTTCCACATGTTGCACTCCTCGGGGGACCGTGCCCGTCCTCCCAGTAGGCGGGCTAACCGTGTCAATCCCCACTCATCAAGGTAAAGACTTGTAATGCGGCAAAACAGACACAGAGGGATGGACTTCTTATAGCTACATATAACTATTCGCCCTCTCCATTCGGCAGACACAACCCCCACAGGCGGGTAAATCGTCCGAAATCGGGGTAGGACCCCATGCCCGGCCGGGGTGATGGCCCGGGTCTAGTCCGATCGGGCCATCCCCGTCAGCCAGACGGCCACGTGTATCAAGTCAAAGAGTAGGTAAAAGCGCGGACAGCCCTCCCAGGATCGGGTAGGGGAGCGTGCCTGCCCCTCCCGTACCCTGGGGCCCATGTCCATGCCCCGCGGCGACCGGCTGAAGTTCTCCGGCGTCTTGTCGCATCTCGGCGTGCTGGTGGCCGTGGCCGCGGTGATGGGCGTGCTCGCCGCGGGCCTGGTCATCCCGTTCGCCGGCGTCGCCGGCCTCGGCGCCCGCTCGGTCTCCGAGAGCATGGACGAGCTGCCGGCCGAGCTCAAGGCTCAGCCGCTGGCCGAGCGCACGCGCATGCTCGACAGCGAGGGAAGGACGCTGGCCACCTTCTACGACCAGAACCGGGTCAACGTATCGCTGACGCAGGTCGCGCCCGTCATGCGCAAGGCCATGGTCGCGATCGAGGACTATCGCTTCTACCAGCACGGCGCCCTCGACCTGAAGGGCACGCTGCGAGCCTTTGTCACCAACCAGGCCAGTGACGGGGTCGTGCAGGGCGGGTCGTCGATCACCCAGCAGATGGTGAAGATGACGCTGGTCAACCAGGCGAAGAACGGCGCTCAGCGAGAGGCAGCCACTGCCGACACCTACGAGCGCAAGCTCAACGAGCTGCGCTACGCCGTCGCCTTCGAGGAGAACTACAGCAAGGACTGGATCCTCGAGCGCTACCTCAACATCGCCTACTTCGGGGACGGGGCGTACGGCGTCGAAGCCGCCTCGCGGCACTTCTTCTCCCGGCCCGCCTCGGAGCTGAACCTGAAGCAAGCCGCCCTGCTGGCCGGCCTGGTGAAGAACCCCACCGGGTACGACCCGACCAACGATCCCGAGGCCGCGCGCGATCGCCGCGACGTCGTGATCGGACGGATGGTCGAGCTGAGTGCGGTCCCGCGCAAGGCGGCGCGCAAGGCCAAGCAAGCCGGACTCGGGCTGAAGGTCAGCCCCACGCGCAACGGTTGCGTCTCCTCGGTGGCGCCCTTCTTCTGCAACTACGCCTGGGAGTACCTCCTGGCCGACGAGGCTCTGGGCAAGACCGAGGATGCGCGCCGCCAGCTGCTCATCTCGGGCGGGCTGACGATCAAGACCACTCTCGACCGGCGGATGCAGCGGGCCGCCGACCGAGCGACGGCCGAGGCGGTCAACCCCACGGACCAAGCCATCGGCGGCCTGGCCATGGTTGAACCAGGCACCGGCCAGGTGCGCGCGGTCGCCCAGTCGCGCCCGATGGGCCGCAAGAAGGCGCTGGGGGAGACCTTCCTCAACTATGTCGTCGACAGCGAGTACGGCGACTCCAACGGCTTCCAGCCGGGCTCGACGTTCAAGGCCTTCGTACTCGCCACCGCGATCGAGCAGGGCATCCCGCTGACCACCCGGATCAACGCACCGCAGCAGGTGTTCATCCCCAACAGCAGGTACCGCGACTGCGACGGGTTCCTGGAGAGCACCGAGACCTGGAAGCCGGAGAACTCCACCGGTGCCGGGACCTACGACCTCTACACCGGGACCCAGGAGTCCGTGAACACCTTCTTCGCGCAGCTGGAGGTGCGGACCGGTCTTTGTGAGCCGTACCAGCTCGCGCAGGACATGGGCATCGGTCTCGACGACCCGGCGACCCAGATGGTGCCGTCGTTCACCTTGGGTGTTGCCGACGTGAGCCCGCTCGAGATGGCCGGCGCCTACGCAACCTTCGGAGCGCGCGGACTGCACTGCGAGAACCGCCCGGTCACCGAGATCCTGGACAGCGGAGGCGGGCTGGTCAAGGAGTACGCCGACGAGTGCGAGCAGGTCATGCCCAACGAGGTCGCCGACGCGGTCAACGACATCCTCCGCGGCGTCCAGGAGCCGGGCGGCTTCGGCCACAGTGCCGGACTCGCGTTGGAGCAGACATCGGCCGGCAAGACCGGCACCACCACCGACAACAAGGCCGTCTGGTTCGTCGGCTACACACCGAACCTGGCGGCCGCATCGATGATCGCCGGCGCCAACCAGCAGGGGCAGCCACAGCGTCTGGACGGTCGCTACGTGGGCGGCAACTACATCAGCTTCGACAGCGCGGCTGGCAGCACCCTCGCGGGGCCGCAGTGGGCCGGCGCGATGCAGGCCGTCCAGCAGTTCCTCCCCGACGAGGAGTTCGTGCCGCCCGACCCGCTGGCGATCAACGGCCAGCTGATCACGATCCCGAGCGTGTACGGGCTCGACCCGCAGCAGGCAGCGGAGATCCTCCGTGAGCGTGGCTTCTTCCCTTCAGTGGGCCCACTCGTGGACTCGAGCAACCCCTACGGCACGGTTGCCTACCTCAGCCCCGGCTCCGGCACCCAGCTCGGCTCGGGGAGCGCCATCACCATCTACGTCTCCGACGGCAGCCCCTATGTGCCACCGGCCCCCCAGCCGGACCCGGTGCCGCAGGCCAACAACGGCGGCACCGCTGGCGGCGGCGGGGGCGGTAATGCCCGAGGGCCCAGGCGCGGTGGGGGCGGCAACAACGGAGGCGGCGGCGGCGGCGCACGTTAGCCCCCGCTCGGCCGAGCAACCCCCGGCTGGTCGAGCCTGTACTTCGAGACCACCCGGGCGACCCCGCTGGTCGCGCGAGTCAGCCGAGCTGGCGACGTACCTCTGCCGCCACCGCGCCGCCGTCCGCGCGGCCCCTGATCTTCGGCTGCAACGCGCCCATCACCTTGCCGAGGGCGCGCATCCCCTCGTCGGCGACGCCGACCTGGGCGATCGTCGCGCTCACCGCCTCGGTGATCTCCTGAGGAGTCAGCTGCGCGGGGAGGTAGTCGGCGAGCACTCCCGCCTCGGCCCGTTCCTTGTCTGCGAGCGCACTGCGACCCGCGCCGTCGAAGGCCTCCGCAGCCTCACGTCGCTTCTTCGCCTCGCTGCTGAGGACTCCGACGATGTCGTCGTCGCTGAGCTCGCGGGACTGCTTGCCGGCTACCTCTGCCGTGGTGATCGCAGTCAGCACCATCCGCAGCGTCGATGAGCGCAGCTCGTCACGCGCCTTCATCGCCGCGGTCAGGTCCGCCCGCAGTCGCTGCTTGAGCTCGCTCATGGACTCATTGTGGCAGCCTTGGCTGATGCGCCAGCCAAGCACAACCAGACGTGTGCTGCGGTGGGGCGCCTTCACCGCCGCCGCGGGCTTCGGGTATGCCGCCGGGGTCGAGGTGCGCGCCTTCACGGTTCGTCGGGTCGAGATGCCCGTGCTCCCTCCCGGCCACGACTCGCTGAGAGTTCTGCACGTCTCCGACCTACACATAACGCCGGGACAGCGTGCGAAGCAGCAGTGGGTTCGTCGGCTCGGCGCCCTGAAGCCGGACCTGGTGATCAACACCGGGGACAACCTTGCCCACCTCGACTCGGTGCCCGTCGTACTCGATGCCCTGGACGGGTTACTCGATGTGCCGGGTGTGTTCGTGATGGGCTCGAACGACTACTTCGCACCGTCGTTGCGCAACCCGGTCCGTTACCTGCTGCCCGACGACGGCCAGCGCAACACGCACACGGCACGGCTGCCGTGGCGGGCGCTGGTGGAGGCCTTCACGGCGCGAGGGTGGCTCGACCTCGACAACCGAAGGGACTCGCTCGTCGTGAAGGGGACTCGCCTCGCCTTCGCCGGCGTGGACGACCCGCATCTGGAGTACGACGACCTCGGGGCCGTCGCGGGACCTGCGGATCCGAGCGCCGACGTACGCATCGGAGTCGCTCACGCGCCGTACCTGCGGATCCTCGACGCACTGACCTCGGACGGCTACGACGCAGTCTTCGCGGGCCACACCCACGGGGGTCAGCTGTGCCTCCCGTTCGCGGGCGCGCTCGTGACCAACTGCGACCTGGAGCCTGCTCGCGCAAAGGGGCTGCACCGCCACCCCGCATCCGCGCCGGTCGGTGCTCCAGACAGCGCATGGTTGCACGTGTCCGCCGGTCTCGGCACGAGTCCATTCGCGCCCGTCCGGTTCTGCTGTCGACCCGAGGCGACGTTGCTGACCCTCAGCGCGCGGTAGCTCGTCCTCAGCTAGGGAACCTCCGCTAGACTCGCGTCTCCTTCGGGCTGTGGCGCAGTTTGGTAGCGCGCGTCGTTCGGGACGACGAGGCCGCAGGTTCAAATCCTGTCAGCCCGACCAAGCGTGTCCCTAGGTGGTCGAGGAGGACGCAGCACCGACGGCTTGTCCTGAGGAGTGCGACGAGGGAGCCCGTCTCGCAGGGAGTCCGTCCGTGCGTGTCCTCGTGCAGGTCCCGGTGGCCGAGCGGATCTGGCACACTCTGCTGCCATGGGTGAGAAGCCAGCCGACGACGACAAGCAGGACCCCTCCCTTGAGCTGCCCTCGCTGAGTCTTCCTCGGTTCGGACGCCGCAAGAAGAAGGCTCAGGACGAGCCCGGGGGCGACGAGCCAACAGCCAGCGGAGACCCCGCGACCGAAACTCCAGACCCTGCCCAGCCGGTGGCGCGGCATGCGGCGCCCGCATCCCCGCCACAACGGGAAGTCGACCAGGTGGCCCAGCCCGAGCCGGTGGCGCAGCCGGATCCGGAGGCGCGGGTCGACCAACCAGGACCCCCATCCCTCGCCGACCCGACGAGCGAGGCAGTGGGCCAACACAGCGCCCCACCAGTCGCCCAGCCGGTGACAGAGCCGGCTAGCGAACCTCTCACCCAGCCGATGCCGCCGCAGACCGACGACGACGCCACCCAGCCCTTCCAGGCCGTCCCGCCAGCCACCCAGCCCGGCCGCCGAGCGGCGGCAACGACACCCGCGGCGGTGCCCGCCCCCGAGGCGGGCAAGCAGTCCTTCGTGGACCGGGTGATGGGCGGACATCGGAAAGGCGAGGCCGGGCATGACGACGCCGGTCAGGAGCAGGTCCCGCGTCAGCGGCGCGCGAGCCGGGACTTCACGTTGCCGCCGCTGGCCGCCCGGGTGGCGGCGATCGTAACGGGCGCCGTGGTCGGCGTCTTCGGTGTGGTGCTGACCTACGTGCTCCTGCTCACCTGTGAAGGCATCCGCGGGACGAGCTCATGTGGGCGCCCTGGGTTCTTTCTGCTGCTGGCCGTGCTCGCGCTGATGGTGCTGCTGGGCGCCGTACTGTTCAAGGCCTGGCGCCAGCCCGATCCCGGAAGCACCAGCCTGCTCGCCGTCGGCGTGGTGGTCGTCATCGCGCTCGTCGTCCTGATCGACGTGATCTTCTCGCCGTGGATGTTCGTGGTCGTGCCGATCGTGAGCGTCGGCGCCTTTGTGCTCTCCCACTGGGTCACTACCCGCTTCATCGAGCCTGCGGCGAACCCGACGAGATCCGAGCCAAACGAGGTGGACATCCGCTAGAAGGGGTGCTCAGCGCCCGGAGAGCTCCTTGGCGACCAGTTCGGCGATGTGCGCGGTGTTCAGAGCTGCGCCCTTGCGCAGGTTGTCCCCGCAGACGAACAGCTCGAGGGTGTTCGGGAAGTCCAAGGCCTGCCGTAGGCGGCCGACAAAGGTCGGGTCGGTGCCCACGACGTCGGCGGGGGTGGGGAAGTCTCCCTTCGCGGGTTCGTCGATCACCACGACCGACGGTGCCTGGATCAGCGCCAGCCTGGCCTCCTCGACACTGATCGGTCGCTCGAACGTCGCGTGCACCGCGAGCGAGTGCGTCGTGACCACGGGCACCCGCACACACGTGGCCGACACCTTCAGGTCGGGGACACCGAGGATCTTGCGCGACTCGTTGCGGACCTTGAGCTCCTCGCTGCTCCAGCCGCCGTCCCCCGGTGAGCCCGCCCATGGCACGACATTGAGCGCCAACGGAGCGGGAAACGGTGACGTCCCGTCTCCGAGCTTGTCGGCGACAGCACGACGTACGTCGCCCGCCACGGTGCCGAGCGTCCGGTCGGCTGCGACGACCGCGAGCTCGTCGTAGAGCCGGTCGGCACCGGCCTGACCGGCACCTGACGCGGCTTGGTAGGAGGCGACCACGAGCTCGCGGAGGCTCCACTGTGCATGCAGCGCGCCGAGCGCGTCGATCATCGTCAGGGTCGTGCAGTTGGGGTTCGACACGATCCCCCGCGGCCGGTTGCGCACCGCTCCCGCGTTGACCTCCGGGACCACGAGCGGGACGTCGGGTTCCATCCGGAAGGCGGCCGAGTTGTCCACGACGACGGCACCATGGGCGACCGCGACCGCGGCCCACTGCATCGCCACCTCTTCCGGCACGTCGAACATCGCGACGTCAACACCCTCAAAGACGTCCTCGCTGAGCTCCAGGACGGTGAGCTCCTCGCCGCGCACGCGCAGCCTCCGGCCGGCCGAGCGGGCAGAGGCGACCAGCCGGATCTCGCCCCACACGTCCTGGCGCTGGGACAGGATGCCGAGCATGACGGTGCCGACCGCCCCGGTGGCACCGACCACCGCGAGGGTCGGCCCTCCCGACTTGCGTGGCGTGCTCACCGTCCGGTGCCTCCGTAGACCACGGCCTCCACCTCGCCTGCGTCGAGGTCGAACGCACGGTGGGTGGCGGCCACGGCCGTGTCGACCTGGGCCTCGTCGACGATCACCGAGATCCGGATCTCCGAGGTCGAGATCATCTCGATATTCACTCCCGCCGCCGCGAGTGCCGCGAAGAACTTGGCTGTCACCCCGGGGTGCGTGCGCATCCCGGCCCCGATCAGCGAGACCTTGCCGATCTGGTCGTCGTACAGCAGCGAGTCGAAGCCGACCGCGCCCTGGATCTGCGTCAGCGCTGCCATCGCCGACGCTCCGTCCGCACGCGGGAGGGTGAACGAGATATCGGTGAGGTTGGTGGCTGCGGCGGAGACGTTCTGCACGATCATGTCCAGGTTGATCTGCGCGTGGGCCAGCGCCTCGAAGATGCGCGCAGCCTCGCCCACCCGGTCCGGCACGGCGACGACGGTGATCTTCGCCTCGCTGCGGTCGTGCGCGACGCCGGCGATGATTGCCTGCTCCATCGTGTCCTCTTCCGCCTCGTAGTCCGCGATCCAGGTGCCGTCGTCGTGGCTGAACGAGGATCGTACGTGAATGGGGATGTCGTAGCGGCGGGCGTACTCCACGCAGCGCAGGTGCAGGATCTTGGCGCCACAGGCAGCCATCTCGAGCATCTCCTCGTACGAGACGCGCCTCCGCTTGCGCGCCGCAGGCACGATCCGGGGGTCCGCGGTGAAGACACCGTCGACGTCGCTGTAGATCTCGCAGACCTCGGCGTTCAGCGCCGCCGCGAGCGCGACGGCAGTGGTGTCGGATCCCCCGCGCCCCAAGGTCGTGATGTCCTTCGTGCCCTGGCTGACGCCCTGGAAGCCGGCCACGATCGCGATGGCTCCGATGCCCAGGGCCTGCTCGATCCGCCCGGGCGTGACATCGATGATCTTGGCCCTGCCGTGCGAGCCGTCGGTGATCACGCCGGCCTGGCTCCCGGTGAACGAACGAGCCTCCTGGCCGAGGTTCCCGATCGCCATCGCGAGCAGCGCCATCGAGATGCGCTCGCCTGCGGTAAGCAGCATGTCGAGCTCCCGAGGTGACGGGAGCGGCGAGACCTGCTCGGCGAGGTCGATCAGGTCGTCGGTGCTGTCCCCCATCGCGGAGACGACGACCACGACGTCACTTCCGTCCTTCTTCGCCTCGACGATCCGCTGCGCCACGCGCTTGATCCCCTCGGCGTCGGCGACGGAGGAGCCGCCGTACTTCTGCACGACAATGCCCACTCCTCCTCCTCGGATGCGTTTCGGAAGTGCTCGGATCTGGTCAGACAGGGCGCGCACGTCGGGTGCGAGTCTACCGGCGGGGGTACGTCGCGGGCGGGGTGTCCGGTGTGCGGTCAGGTCGGCTGCTGCGCGGTCTCGAGGAGCTCGTCGGCGGCCGCGACCTGGTCGTCCTCCCCCTCGAACTCCGCGTCGAGCCGGTCGTGCGCGACCACCGACTGCAGGGCGCGGAGCGCCGCGCTGGCCTCGTTGCCCCACGAGGCCACGTAGGAGAACTGCCACCACCACAACGCCTCGCTGACCCGGCCCGCGCGGAAGTGGCGCAGTCCGTGAGCGAGAGAGCTGGCGATGCTGGTCAGGTCGTCGGAGAGCAGTGAGGACACGAGCTCGGGGGGGTCGACGTAGGGGTCGAAGACCTCCGTGTAGGCGTCGACGCCCTCGAGCAGCACGGCGAGGCGCAGCCGCATCTGGTCGAGGTCCGGCTCGGGACCGGCGTCGGGCTCGTACTTCTCGATCGGGGTGAAGTCGGTGTGCACGCCCAGGCGGCCACCCGCGAGCAGGACCTGGCTGACCTCGAGCAGCAACAGGGAGACGGCACGTCCGCCGGTCGCCTCACCACCCGCAATCGCCTGCAGGGCGAGAAGGAAGCTCTCGACCTGGTCGGCGATCTGCTGCGCGAAGTCCTCGAGGTCACTGCGCACTGCCGCCCCCGTCGACGGCCCGTCGTTGTCCTTCGTCATTCGACTGCCCTCCTCCCTTCGAACGCCCGTCCCAGGGTGACCTCGTCGGCGTACTCGAGGTCACCTCCCACCGGCAGTCCACTCGCAAGTCGCGTCACGCGCAAGCCCATCGGCTTCAGCAGCCGCGTGAGGTAGGTCGCGGTCGCCTCGCCCTCGAGGTTCGGGTCGGTGGCCAGGATAATCTCGGTGACCGCACCGTCGGCCAACCTGGTCATCAGCTCACGGATGCGCAGCTCGTCGGGCCCGATGCCCTCGATCGGCGAGATCGCCCCGCCGAGCACGTGGTAACGACCACGGAACTCACGGGTGCGCTCGACCGCGACCACGTCCTTGGGCTCCTCGACAACGCAGAGGGCCGAGAGGTCGCGGCGCGGGTCGCGACAGATGCGGCACTGCTCGTCCTCCGCGACGTTGCCGCAGATCGTGCAGAACCGGACCCGCTCCTTCACCTCGACGAGGACCTCAGCGAGGCGGCGTACGTCGACCGGGTCGGCCTGCAGGAGATGGAAGGCGATCCGCTGCGCGCTCTTGGGACCCACGCCCGGGAGCCGCCCGAGCTCGTCGATCAGGTCCTGGACCACGCCTTCGTACACCGGGGCTTCGCTTCTCTCGATCGGCTGCGGCTAGAAGCCGAGCTGGCCGCTGGAGGCACCCGCGCCACCGGCCTGCTCACCCAGGCCGGCCAGGGGACCCAGCGCCTCGGCGGCGAGCGCATCGGCCTTGGCCTTGGCATCGCGGTAAGCCGCCACGATCAGGTCCTCGAGGTCCTCGGTCTCGTCGGGGTCGAAGGAGCCCTTCCTGATGCCGACCCTCACCAGGTCTCCGGTGCCGCTGAGTGTCACCGACACCAGGCCGTCGCCGACCGTGCCGTCCACCGTGGTCTCCGCGAGCTGCTCCTGCGCAGCGACCATCTGCTGCTGCATCGCCTGCGCCTGCTCGAGCAGGGCGTTCATGTCGAGCCCGCCTTCGCCGAACGGGTTCTGCTGGTCAGTCATCGCAACTCATCTCGGGTTGGCTCAGTCGTGCTTGATCTCTTCGATGACGCGCGCGCCGAGCGTCTGCTCGAGCAGCTGCGCACCTCCGAGCGCGGGCTCGTCCTCGTCGCTGTGGTCGTCGGTGTGCTCATCGTTATGTCCGCCGGCTGCAGCGTTTGCCGCCGCCGGGCTGGTCGTGTCGGGTGCTGCCTTAGGTGCGGGGGTCTCTGGTGTGTCGTCCTCCGCGGGCCTTCGCGGGGGCTGGGCGTCCGTGCGGCCACCGGGATCCGGCTGCGTGCCAGGGCTCGCGGAGGGGTCGACGATGGCCTCGATCTGCCAGTCCTGGCCGATCACGTCGATGGCGGACTGCCGCAGGATCTCCTCACTGCCTCCACTGAGGAACGAGTTGCGCGCTCCCGCGTTGACCAGGGCGATCGTGAGCATCTTGTCGTCGACGGCGGCGATCTGGGCGTTCTGGCTGAGCAGGATCCAGGTGTAGCGACGCTTCAGCTTCACCGACTCCAGGACGTCCGGCCACAGCCGTCGTACGTCGACCAACGACATCCGCGACTCCCCGGCGACCCAGTCTGTCGAGCCTGTCGAGACGTCCCGGTCGGTCGAGCCCACGTCGTCCCGGGTGGTCTCGCTGTTCCGGGTGGTCGAGCTTGTCGAGACCACTTCTTCGCGTCCGGTCGAGCCCACGTCTTCACGGGTGGTCGAGCCTGTCGAGACCACGTCGTCGTGCTGGGTCGAGGCCTCGCGCGTGGTCGAGACCACTGGCTCCGGAGACGCGGGCGCCGGCGCAACCGAGGGCGCGGCGGATGGCGCGCCCCCGCCGATGGACACCCGACGCTCGAGCCGGTCGAGTCGAGCGAGGACTCCCTCGACCGAGTCGTCGGCACCGGGCAGCAGGACGCGCGCGCAGATCAGCTCGAGCAGCATCCGGGGCGCGGTGGCGCCACGCATCTCAGTGAGCCCGGTGGCGACCAGATCGGCTGCCCGGCTGAGGTCGGATCGCCCGAAGCGGGCCGCCTGTGCGACCAGCCGCTCGGCCTGGTCCGGCGCCACCTCGATCAGTCCCGAAGCGGGGGCGTCGGGGACTGCGGAGATGATCACCAGATCACGGAGCCGGCGCAGCAGGTCCTCGGTGAAACGACGTGGGTCCTGGCCGGTCTCGATCACCTTGTCGACGACGCCGAAGACACCGCCACCGTCTTGTGCGGCGAACGCGTCGACCACCTCGTCGAGCAGGGTGTCCGGGGTGTATCCGAGCAGCTGCGTCGCCAACGCGTAGGTCACGCCATCGGCACCCGCACCCCCGATCAGCTGGTCGAGCACCGACAGCGTGTCCCTGGCCGAACCCGCGCCCGCGCGCACCACCAGGGGGAGGGCCGCGGGCTCGATCGTGACGCCCTCGAGCTCGCCGAGCTGGGTGAGGTACTCCGCGAGCACTCGCGGAGGAATCAGCCGGAACGGGTAGTGATGGGTCCGCGACCGGATCGTGCCGATCACTTTGTCGGGCTCGGTGGTCGCGAAGATGAACTTCAGGTGCGGCGGTGGCTCCTCGACCAGCTTCAGCAGGGCGTTGAAACCCTGCGCGGTCACCATGTGGGCCTCGTCGATGACGTAGACCTTGTAGCGGCTGCTCACCGGCGCGAAGAACGCGCGCTCTCGCAGGTCGCGGGCATCATCCACGCCGCCGTGGCTGGCTGCATCGATCTCGATCACGTCGATGGAGCCGGGCCCTCCCCTCGCCAGGGCCTCGCAGGACTGACACGCCCCGCAGGGATCCGCGACGGGCGCCTTCTCGCAGTTCAACGTGCGGGCGAGGATCCGCGCGCTCGTCGTCTTGCCGCAGCCGCGCGGCCCGGAGAACAGGTAGGCGTGGTGCACCCGGTTGCCGGCCAAGGCCGCTCGGAGCGGCTCGGTGACGTGGTCTTGTCCGATCACCTCGGCGAACGTCTCCGGCCGGTAGCGGCGGTAGAGGGCGAGGGGTGCTTCCACGACGTGAACCCTAACTACCCCCGCCGACGCCCGGTAGCCCGCCGTCCACCGTCCGGGTCACGAGACGAGAAGGCCCCCCGCGCACCCGAAAGAGCTCACTGACCCTTGCTGCCTTCCGGCCCTGGGGGAGTTGGGCGAGTTATCGCCGCACGGGGGGTTGGCCCCCAGTCTAGAGCAGCCCGTATGCCGCCCAACTCAGTCGCCCGGATGGTCGAGCCAGTCGAGACCACTACCATGACCGCCACACCCGCGCCGACCCCAGCCACCGGGTGGTCGAGCTTGTCGAGACCACTACTGTCGCGCGCCCACCCAGCGACGGGCGTCGCCGAGACTCGGGCCGCCCCGGTAACCTCTCCGGCGGAGGATTCGCCTAGTGGCCTATGGCGCTCGCTTGGAAAGCGGGTTGGGTTAACCGCCCTCGCGGGTTCGAATCCCGCATCCTCCGCCAAGAGTGACACCCCCCACCAGACGGTCGGGGGTTCGTCGATTTCGCGGCAACGTCCGCTGGTGGATTCAGTCGGGATAACCCTGCTGCCCATCGGTGCCGATCCACGTCGCGACACAGACCTCGTTGCCATCGGAGTCGGCAAGCACCCACCACGAGGGGCCATCTGGTCGGTGACCAGAAGACCCCCGCGGCAAGGGCCGCCGACACTCGGTCTGCGGCCCGGTCGTGTGGCACCCAAACATCGACGTGGATCTTGCCGTGGCCGGGACATCACGTCACCGCCGTCAAAGCGGTAGGCCTGGAGCCGGATCAGGGCTTGCTCCGATTGGACTTAATGAGACCTGAGGTTATCATTAAGTGAGTTAAAGACTATTAGAACGCTCAATATAGATTGGAATCTTCCATGGTCAAGCGTCCCACCCCGGCCCGCACCCGTCGCGCCGCGACCCAGATCGGCGACCACGTCGCCGCATGGCGCAAATTACTGGGCCTCACGGCTCAGCAGGTCGCGGAGCGCGCCGACATCTCACGCCTCACCCTGCGGCGGCTCGAAGCCGGCGAGGTGAACGTTGGACTCGGCGTGCTGCTCAACGTCGCCCGTGTGCTGGGAAGTCTCGATCGGATCGTCGAGGCACTCGATCCGTACGAGACGGACTTGGGCCGAGCCCGCGCCAACCAGGCCCTACCAAAACGAGTACGTCGGTGAACAGTCGCCTCCTGGTCTCGGTCGACATCGACGGCGACAGCGTCCCAGCAGGTGCCGCATTCATCGAGCGCAGCCGCAACTCGACCACCACCACGTTCCGCTACGACGACGAGTACCTGGCACGCCCCACGAGCTACGCACTGGACCCCGCGCTGTCGATGTTCGAAGGTCCGCAGTCGACGAATGGGTTGCCCGGAGCTTTTCGAGACACTTCGCCGGACAGATGGGGCCGCAGTCTCATCGCCAAGCGGATCCGCTCCCAGGCTGCCGTCCAGGGCGCGCAGGCGCCGTCTATAGGGGAGGTGGACTATCTGGTCGGGGTCAGCGACGTGACGCGCCAAGGGGCTCTGCGCTTTCGCGAGTCCGTCGACAGCCCCTACCTCGACCCTGAAGCGAACGTGCCCAAACTGATCGCGCTTGCAGAGCTCCTACGAGCCTCCGAGGCCGTGGCGCGTGACGAGGTCGACGACATGGCGGCGATCAAGGCGCTCTTGGATGCCGGGACTGGCTCCCTGGGCGGGGCACGCCCCAAGGCGTCCGTCCGGTCCGACGATGGACTTCTCATCGCGAAGTTCCCCCACCACCACGACCGTTGGGACGTCATGGGATGGGAGAAGACGGTGCTCGACCTCGCCGAGCGTGCAGGGATACCGGCGCCAGAGCGCGACCTCATCCACGTCGGAGACAAGCGTGCGCTACTGCTGAGGCGCTTCGACCGAGCTGGGACGAGTCGCGTTGGGTACATGAGCGCGATGACTTTGATCGGCGGATCGGACGGTGGCGACTACGACTACGTCGACATTGCCCAGTTCCTCCCTGAACACGGTGCCGCCGTCAGCGAGGACCTGGCGCAACTGTGGCGTCGCGTCGTGTTCTCGATCGCGGTGCACAACACCGACGACCACATGCGCAACCACGGCTTTCTGCGCCACGGCGCAGGCTGGCGGCTATCTCCGATCTTCGATGTGAACCCCAACCCGAACCGGGGAGAGACGCGCGCCACGAGCATCGCAGGTGCGGGGTCAGCAGAAGAGATCGACGGCGTCATGGCCCTCGCGGCCGACTGCGGACTGTCGGTCACGCGAGCCCGTCAGATCATCGGCGGTGTCCTTGAGGCCACCGCTCCATGGCGGGACGTAGCAACACGCAACGGGATCCCCGAGTCCTCGCAAGCACGCTTCACCGACGCCTTCGAGGCCAGGCGCGCCGAACTGTCCAACACGTGAGCCCCCAGGGGTTCGAATCCCCTACCCTCCGCCAAGAGCGATGCCCCGACCGCACGGTCGGGGCGTTCGTCGATTCGCGCACCGTCCGCTGGGTAAATCAGTCGGGATAGCCCCGCCCATCGGTGCCGATCCACGTCGCGACGCACGCCTCGTTGCCATCGGAGTCGGCAAGCACCCACCAGGAGGGGGCCATCTGGTCGGTGACCAGGTGGCCCCCCGCGGCAAGGGCCGCCGACACGCGGTCTGCGGCCCGGTCGTGTGGCACCCAAACGTCGACGTGGACCCTCCCGTGGCCGGGCCGATCGGTCTCGAGGTGCTGGAAGCAAACGACGGGTTGGCGACGCAGAGGATCATTCAGCTCGCCGTCGACTTCGTGCAACGCCAGGACGGCGCCCCAGAACGGCAGGATCCTGGCCGGAGCCGTGGAGCCGATGTTGAGGACCATGTTTCCGATCCGTGACGGGTCAGGGATCAGGCCGTGTGCGCGAGCCACTGCGGAGATCGCGCGTGCGGCGGTCACGTCGAGCGTGCTGAGCCCGTCGGGGGTTGGCCCGAAGGTGTCCAGCCTGACCATGACGCCGTGGTGACGAATGTCGAGATCCGGTGGGTGGTCGGCGCACTCGGAAAGCTCGGCCACTGCTTGCCCAAAGTCCGCGCCACCCCTGAACGAAGACGCTCCGAACCACGCACTAGCCCCTCCGTCACAGGCCCGCCAGTCGGTGACGCCCTCGGAGTGGTGGAACGCTCGGGCGGTGAGGGGTTCAGCCATGGGAAAACCCTACGGCCGCGCGTCGTTCAGGAAGGGCGCCAGCAGCTGGCGGAACCGGTGGGGGTCATCTAGCCATGGGAAGTGACCGGCCTCGGGCTGGACGACGAGCCGCGTGTGGCGGAACTGGTCGGCGACCTGGGCCATCGCCCGTGGTGGGTTGCCGAGATCCCATTCGCCCGCGAGCACCAGCACCGGTGCGTCCAGTTCGGCCAGCGCGGCGCGGGTGACCGGTGGGTCGAAGGCGCCCTCGGCAGCGAACGCCGCGGCTGCCTCGGGGTTGCGCCGCGCCTGCATCCGCGCGTCATACGCGCGGGCCTCCTCGTCCCACCGGCCGTACGTAAACGGAGTGATTGCCGACCAGTCCGCCTCAGTGGCCGTTCCGGCCTGGATCGACGCCAACGCCGCCGCGGCCCCGGCGTACCATGGCTCGTTCTCGCGGAGCAGCGCGATCTCGCGCCTTGCCTCGTCGGGGGCGGCGATGCCCAGCGCGAACATGCTCGGGGTGACCAACACAAGTCGGCCGACGCGGTCGGGGTGACGCTCGGCGTACCGGTAGGCGATGTTCGCGCCGGCCGAGTGGGCGAGCAGGTCGAGCGTGTCGAGATCGAGGTGGCGGCGCAGTGCCTCGACGTCATCGATCATGCGGTCGCAACGGTAGGTCGACGGATCGGTGCTCTCGGAGGACCCGGTCCCGCGTGGGTCGAGCAGCACGAGGCGGCGATGCGCCGAGAGCCCACCGAGGTCGCCGAGGTACTCCGCATCCAGCATCGGGCCGCCGGGCAGGCATAGGAGCGCAATACCGTCGCCGATCAGGTGGGCGGCCAGACGGGCGCCGTCGTCAGCAGTGGTGAAGGTGGTGGTCGGGGTGAGTTCCATGGGACTGCTTCCCAGTCGTTCGGACAGTGGAAATGGGACTCACCCCCTTGGGGTCGTGAACGGCGTTGGGCTGCCGGTGTCGATGTGGGTGGAGCCTACAGCGGGGCACTGGTCGGGTCACCGATCCGGCGGTCTCGATCAGGGAGGTCTACCGCTGGCCCGTTCAGCCGTACTTCCGTGACTCGCAGTCCCGGGCGGTGTCCGCACGATCGAGCTGGGCGTCGTCGCGGCCGGTCCCGCAGAGGACGTAGTCCTGCCCTGCGCCGCCGCGGAGCGCGTCGTTGCCCGGACCACCGCCGACGCGGTCGTCGCCGTCCCCGCCGTGGATCGTGTCGTGGCCTTCGACGCCGACGAGCTGGTCGCGGCCGTCACCACCCGAGATGACGTCGTTGCCGATCCCGGTCCGGAGCCAGTCCTGGCCGGGGCCGCCCCTGACTCGGTCACCGTCCTGCGCGCCGTTGACGAAGTCGTCACCGGCCCCAGTGCGGATGACGTCCTTGCCGGCGTCGGCCAGCACGTAGAGCTCGAAGGCGGCCGACAGCGCGGTTGCGTCGACGAAGTCGTCGCCGAGACGCGGCACGATCTCGACCGTCATGGGATGCCCTGCCGAGACCTTGCCACCCACGGTGCACACGGCTCCGATCCCGCCCTTGACCCTTCGCTCGGCGCACATGCGAGGGCGCGCGCGGAGATCGGCGGTCCCGGTGTCGACGAACCGCAGCCCACCCTTCACTCGGGTCACCACCAGGTGGCTGTCCTGCTGGCCCGCCATGTAGCGGTAGCCCCGCTTCGTCTTGGTGATCATCGCCGCATTCTTCAGGGGGATCACCCCACCGGCCCTGGCGGCGGGCGAGCCCGCCGCTGGGGGAGGCGATGCGGCGGCGGCTTGGCCGGCGACCTGGGTCAGTGCGGCGGTGGCGATCAAGGTTGCCCCCGAGAACAGGGCGATGGCGGGGCGTGAGGTCCGTGGGAACACATTGTCCTCCCGAGTAGTCTGGTCACGCTGGCATAACGTGACAAGTTACAGCACAACCGGCGAATCGGCACCTGGTGGTCGGGGAGCGACCCCGGGGATTGGTCCCGACAAGCTCGACCAGCCGGGTTGCGCTCGCCCTACCGGGTTGTGCTCGGCCAGCCGGTGGTGGCCATGGTGGGCGACCGACGCCAGGGTCGAGTCGGGCAAGTTGCCTTGGACCCGTCCGTCAGAGTCGGAACGTAGCGATCATCGACTGAGCGGGGCAGGGCGTTGCGCTCGGCGGAGTGAGGCGCGTCGTTCGCGGGTGATCTCGGCGAAGTACGAGTGGAAGTCCACCTGGATCGTGTGCCGCTTCGAGGCGACGTAGCGCCGGCGGATCGCGTCGTCGTACCGCCGGATCTCTCGCCGCATCTCGTCGTACGTCGGCAGCTCACCCGCCCCGCTGATCAGGTCGGCCACCCACTCGGCCTGGAGCTCGGCCAGCGGCATGATCGCGCCGAGCGGCTGGATCAGGCCGAGGAAGTACAGCCCCGGGTGCTCGGGGTCCATCACACGGCGGAAGAGGTCGATGTGGTTGTCCGCGGCACTCACCGCGCGCTCGTCGAAGAACGGGAAGCTCACCTTGTAGCCGGTGCAGTAGACCACCACGTCTACCTCGGCGGCAGTCCCGTCGACGAAGAACGTCTTCGCCCCCTCGAACCGGTCGATGTTCGGCTTGACGGCGATGTCCCCGTGCCCGAGGACGGTCAGGATGTCGTCGCTGACGGTCGGGTGCGCGTGCAGCACCGCGTGATCCGGCTCGGGAAGCCCGTAGTCGGTGACCTTGCCACGCGCCAGCCGAAGCATCGCGGCCATCGACGTCTGCTGCACCCTCAGTGGCAGCCGGGCCACCGCCGAGTCGGTCAGGTGGTCGGTCGGGACACCGAACAGGTACTTCGGCACGATGTGGGCGCCGCGCCGCATCGCGAGGAGGGTCTGCTCGGCAACCCGGGACGACTCCACCGCGATGTCGCACGCGGAGTTGCCGATCCCGAGCACCAGCACCCGCTTGCCCTCGAGGAGGTCAGGAGTGCGGTAGTAGTGCGCGTGGATCTGCTCGCCGGGGAACGACTCCGAGCCCGGATAGGAGGGCTCCGGCCAGCGCGGGTCCCAATGGTGTCCGTTCGCGACGATGACCTGCGCGTAGTTCGCGACCTCAGGCTCGGCCACATCGCCGTACTCGTTGCGGCTGCGCAACGTCAGGGCGTAGCCGTCCCCGTCGGGCTCGACCTTCACCACCTCGGTGCGGAAGATGATCCGGGGGCGCAAGCCGAAGTGGTCCACGTAGTCGTCGAAGTACGCCGCGATCTGCCAGTGGCTCGGGTAGTCCGGCAGCTCCTCGGGCATGGGGTAGGTCTTGTACTCCATCAGCTGCCGCGAGGTGTTGATGTGCAGCGACCGGTACGCCGACGACATCGCGTTGTCGTTGTCGTAGCGCCAGTTGCCCCCGATCTCGCTGCCGATCTCGAAGCAGTCGAAGTCGATCCCCCGCGCGTGGAGCACCTGGGCGGCAGAAATCCCCGACGAGCCGGCGCCGATGACGGCGACGCGTGGCGACATGCAGCACAGCCTTCCCGGAGTTCAGGATCAGCGTCCCACAGCCCTCGGAGGGCGTCGGTCAGCGGCTGGTGGAGCGGCGGTACTGCGCGTTGGCCAAGGGCACGAAGATGATGAGTACGACGGCCGCCCACAGCAGCGTGTAGACCTCGGGGTGCTGGAGCGCCCACGAGGTCGCCTCCGTTGCCTGCGCCTCGGGGACGATGTTGCCGAAGCGCTCCCGCGCGGCCTGGGTGACAGTTGAGACCGGGTTCCACTCCGCGAAGGCCTTCAACGGGCCGGGCAAGGTGCTCAGCGGCACGAAGGTGTTGGCGATGAAAGTGATCGGGAAGATCACCACGAACGACGCGTTGTTGACCACCTCGGGACTGGGCACCAGCATCCCGATCCACGCCATGATCCACGAGATCGCGTAGGCGAAGACGAGCAGCAGCCCGAACCCGATGACCGCGTCGAGGAACGAGGTGTTGATCCTCCAGCCCACGATCAGCCCGGTGAGCGCCATCACCACCAGGGTGATCACGTTGTAGAGGACATCGGAGAAGGTCCGGCCCGCCAACACCGCGGACGGCGACATCGGCAGGGACCGGAACCGGTCGATGATGCCCTTCTCGACGTCCTGGGCCAGGCCATAGCCGGTGAACGTCGCGCCGAAGACCACCGTCTGCGCGAAGATCCCCGCGATCAGGAACTCACGGTAGGCAGCGCCCCCGCCCTCCTCGTCGATCGCTCCGCCGAACACGTAGGCGAAGAGCAGCACGAACATGATCGGGGACATCGTGGTGAACACCAAGATGTCGGGGACCCGCTTGATCTTGATGAGATTCCGCTTCGCGACTATCAACCCGTCGCTCAGGGTGGTCGAGGCACTCACAACGAGGCCACCTCCGTTGCCTGCTTGTCGCCGGACGACCCGCCGTTGGTCTCCTCGGCCGCGTGACCTGTCAGGGTGAGGAACACGTCGTCCAGGGTCGGTCGTCGCAGCCCCACATCGTCGAGGGAGATGTCGGCGGCGTCGAGGTGTCGCAGCGCGTCGGCAAGCGAGGCCGCGCCACCGGCCACCGGCAGCAGCAACGATCGACGGTGCTCCTCGAGTACGGCGGGGCCGACCCCCAGCGGCTCGAGGATCTCCTGGGCTCGCGCCAGCTGACCCTGGTGAGTGACCGTGATCAGCAGGCGCTCGCCACCCACCTGCGCCTTGAGGTGGTCGGCGTCGCCCTCCGCGATCACCTTGCCCTTGTCGACGACGATGATGTTGTCGGCGAGCAGGTCGGCCTCCTCGAGGTACTGCGTGGTGAGGAGCAGCGACGTACCGGCCGCGACCAGACGCTGGATGGTGTCCCACATCTCGGTGCGACTGCGCGGGTCGAGCCCGGTGGTCGGCTCGTCGAGGAAGAGCACCGGTGGATTGGCAACGAGCGCACCCGCGAGGTCGAGCCGCCGGCGCATCCCGCCGGAGTACGTCTTCGCCATCCGGTCGCCGGCTTCATCGAGGTCGAACTGCGCCAACAGCTCTCGGGCGCGCGATCGGCTGTGCCTGCGGCCGAGGTGGTAGAGCCGGCCGATCATGTCGAGGTTCTCGAAGCCGGTGAGGTACTCGTCGACTGCCGCCGACTGGCCCGAGACACCGATCTGTCTGCGGACATTGCGCGGGTCGCTCAACACGTCCACCCCGGCCACCTGCGCGCTGCCCGCGTCGGGCTTGATCAAGGTGGTGAGCACCTTGACCGCCGTCGTCTTGCCGGCGCCGTTCGGGCCGAGCACGGCCAGCACGCTTCCCTGGGGTACGCGGAGGTCGAGCCCGTCGAGGGCCCGGACCTCCTTGTAGTGCTTGACGAGTCCTTGCGCCACCACTGCATCAGTCACAGTCGCTGAGAATGCCATACCCCTCCGACAGTTCTCGCCTCCGTTTCTCATCGCTCCGCCGTGAGGTTTCTCTCGGCGGAAGGCCGTGGTGGCGACCGCCGTGGGCGGGGCGCTCAGGCGGGAGGCTCCCCTGCCTCCTGGGCGGACTCGTCGGCGGCTCGGCGGGCGGCCTCCCTGATCTCGTAGACGTCGGTGGCCAGACCCCCCACCGTGCGAGCGACATCGCGCACCGCCGTGGTCAGGATCGTGGCGACCGCGCCTACGGCGGCACTGGCCGCCTCCACCCCGTCCTGAACGGCGTCCTTGCGGATCTCGCCCCTGCTGATGTGGTCCTTGGGTGCCATCGGGTCAGTCTTACGCAGCGGTGGGCTGGCCAACAACTGAGCCGGCCTGGGAGGAGGTTGCCGGCGTACGGCGACCCAACGGACTCGGCACGGTGGGCAGGGAGCCCGTGCCGGGCAGCGCGAGCCGGAGGATCTTCTTGGCGACGCTGCCGAGCTGGCGATGGAGCGGGCCGGTGTTGTAGTCCAGGCCGTAGCGTTCGCAGATCTCCTGGATCTCGCCGGCGATCTGCGGGTAGCGTCGCGCCGGGATGTCGGGGAAGAGGTGGTGCTCGATCTGGTGCGACAGGTTCCCCGTCATCAGATGGAACAGCTTGCTGCCGGTGATGTTGGCCGACCCCAGCAGCTGCCGGTAGTACCACTGCCCGCGCGACTCGTCCTCGGTCTCCTCCTCGGTGAAGGTGGCCACGCCGGCCGGGAAGTGCCCGCAGAAGATGATCCCGAAGGCCCACACGTTGCGGACCAGGTTCGCGGTGAGGTTGCCCGCGAAAGTCAACGGGAACAGCGGTCCCGTCAACGCGGGGAAGAGCACGTAGTCCTTCAGTGTCTGGTTGCGCACCTTGCGGATCATCCCGCCGTGCAGGTGCTTGGTGTCGGCCCAGGTCCGCTCGCCGGCCATGATCCGCTCGACCTCGAGGTCGTGCAGCAGCACTCCCCACTCGAAGAAGATCATCAGCAAGAAGGCGTAGACCGGGTTGCCCAGGAAGTAGGGCCGCCACTTCTGGTCCTCGTCCATGCGGAGGATCCCGTAACCGATGTCGCGGTCCTTGCCGAGGATGTTCGTGTAGGTGTGGTGGATGTAGTTGTGGGAGTACCTCCACTGCTCGCTCGGGCACACGTTGTCCCACTCGTACATCTTCGAGCTCAGCCCGGGATCGCCCATCCAGTCGTACTGACCGTGCATCACGTTGTGCCCGATCTCCATGTTGTCGAGAATCTTCGACACCGAGAGCGCGGCAACGCCCGCTATCCAGGCTGGTGGCAGGAAGCCGAGGTACATCAGCGCGCGCCCGGCGACCTCGAACTGCCGCTGGGTCTTGACGATGCCACGGATGTAGTCCGCGTCCTCCTCACCGAGGTCGGCGATCAGGCGTTGCCGGATCGCGTCCATCTCCTGGCCGAACGCCTCGAGCTGCTCATCGGTGAGCTGCATGTCCGGGTGGCGGGTGGTCGAGCTTGTCGAGACCACTGTCTTCTTCATGCTCATCTCCTGGGGTTGATCAGAGGTCGACTGTGCAGTCGCCGAGCGGCGTACTGACGCAGACCTGGATGTCCTCGTCGGGCAGCGAGGACTCGGCGCCGGTCACCACGTTGCGCACCGTGCCCTCGCTCTTGCGGGAGGTACAGGTCAGGCAGATGCCCATCCGGCATCCGAACTCCGGCCGCAGACCGAGCGCCTCGGCCTGCTCGAGCAACGTCGCACCGGTGTTCTCCCCGGTCTTCCCTGAGACCTCGAAGCGCACCTGCCCAGAGGCTCCTGCTGCAGAGGGGGTGATCGTGGACGTCTTGAAGTACTCCACGCGGAGCCGGTTCTTGGCCCCCACCTCTGCGTAGGCACGGCGCACCTGCTCGACCAGCCCGGCCGGTCCGCAGGCGAAGGCGTCGACGTCGGCGTGGTCAGGGACCAGCGAGGCGAGCCGGTCGCTGGTCAGGCGGCTCCCACCGTCTCGGGTGTGTACGACGGTCAGCTCGATGTTCTCGCGACGAGCGAGGTCGGTGAGCTCCTCAGCGAAGATCGTGTGCTCGGGGCTGCGGCTGTAGTGCACGAACCTCACGTGCCCGGCGTACTCCTGGTCGACCAGGGTCCGCAGCATTGACATCACCGGCGTGATGCCCGACCCACCCGAGACCAAGAGCAGTCGATCCGGCAGCGGCGAGGGCAGCGTGAACTCTCCGCGCGCCTGGCTCAGGTGCACGACGAGGCCCGGTCGGGCGTGCGCCGCCAGGTGCTTGGAGACGTGGCCCTCGTCGTGCCCGCGGACGGTGATCGTGAACGTCTCGCGGCCGTGCGTCTGTGAGGACGAGATCGAGAAGCAGCGGGTCGCGCGGCGGGCTCCGGCGAGCTCGACACCGAGCAGCACATGCTGGCCCGCGCGGAAGCCGCCCCAGGTGTCGGTCGGCCGCAGCGTGAGCGTGGTCACCTCGGGTGTCTCACGCTGGACCCGCACAACCCGCGCGCGGACCTCGCGAGAGGCAAGCATGGGGTCGAGGATCTCCAGGTAGCGGTCGACGCCGTGCGGCGAGGTGAGCGCCGCTAGAGCCGGGGAGGTCAGGATCCGCCGGGTCAGAGTTTGGGACAGGAGAGTTCCTCGTTTGGGTGAACATCCGTACACCCAAACTCTCTCGCACACCGGCGGTGCGATCAACCACCCGACCGCGTGACCTCGCCCACGCCCAACCGAGGCGGGTCCAGCCAGCACGACCCGGACGCACAGGCGTTCACTGAGTAGGATGCCCAGGGTGGAGCAGGCGACCGAGTCTCGTCAGGTGCGCAAGGAGCGCACCCGCCAGGCCATTCTCGCCGCCGCTCTCGAGATCGTTGCGGCGGAGAGCCTGGCCGGCCTGTCACTGCGTCAGGTCACCCGCGACGTCGGCATCGTGCCAACGGCCTTCTACCGGCACTTCGCCTCGGTGGACGAGCTGGGTCTCGCCCTCGTCGACGAGTCGTTCGCGACCTTCCGCGAGCTGATCCGCGACGCCCGCCGCAACCGCCCTCAGCTCCGCGGGGCGATCCGCAGCTCGGTCGAGCTCCTGGTCCGTCAGGTGCACGAGCACCGGTCCCATTTCAGGTTCGTCGCCCGTGAGCGGTTCGGTGGCGTGCCTGTCGTACGCACCGCCATCCGCCACGAGCTGGAGCTCTTCGAGCGCGAGCTGGCCACTGACCTGGCCCGGCTCCCCGAGCTGAACGTGTGGACGACCGAGGACCTGCGCGTCATGGCGAATCTGATCGTGAACGCGATGGTGTCCACCGCCGAGGGCATCATCAGCGCTCCATCCGAACGACCCGAGGCCGAACGCGACATCATCCGCACCGCTGAGAAGCAGCTCCGGCTGATCGTGGTCGGCGTCGCCGGCTGGCGCTCGCACTGACCGGTCCTTCTAGACGATCGGCTCAGCTCTGGGCGGCGGTCTGCCAGAGCCCCATCACGTTGCCCTCAGGGTCCTTGAAGTACGCCGCCCACCCCATGTCACCGACCGGCTGCCGGGCGGTGACCGTCGAGCCGCCGAGCTTCTCGATCTGCTCGAGCGCGGTGTCGATGTCGTCGACGTCGACCACGAGCACCGGAGTGCCGAGCGGGGCCTCCCGCTGGAACATCCCGCCGTTGATATAGCCGGACTCCGAGCTCATGCCGTCCTCGCCGACAGGGCCGGTGGTCACGATGGTGTAGTCGAGCTCCGGCATCGGCATCAGGTTCCACCCGAATGCGTCGCTGTAGAACGACCTCGCGCGGTCGCCTTCCTCGAACGGGATCTCGAAGTGCACGATCCGACCGCTCATGTGAGACCTCCTCTAGTCGCCATCGGTTCGGTTCCGACCTTAGACCTGGCTGCCGGCCGCTGACGAGGCTGCGTGCGCCACTAGGACATCATCCGCTTGGCCAGCGGCAGGGGGAGATGCTTCATCACGTGGCTGATCGCGGTCCATGGCCAGGGCGGCACGTAGGCTCGCGGCTTCTCCCGCTCGACGGCGTCGACGATGGCGCGCACGCCGCGCTCGGCCGAGACGATGAACGGGGCCTTGGTGCCCTCGGGGTTCATCTCGCTGTGGATGTAGCCGGGGTAGATGACCGTGACCTTGATCGGCGTGTTCAGCAGCTCCATCCGGAGCCCCTCGGCCAGGTGCGCGACTGCAGCCTTCGTGGCGGCGTACGTCGTGACCGCCGAGGGGAGCCCACGCAGCGCCGACATCGACGAGACCACCACGAGGTGGCCGGCCCGTTGCGCGCGGAAGATCTCCATCGCCGCGTCGGCCTGCGCGAGCGCGCCCACGAAGTTGGTCATCGCGGTCTGTCGGTTCGCGTGATGGCCTCCGGTGCCGAGTGCCGCGCCCTTGCTGAGGCCGGCGTTGACGACCACGCGGTCGATCCGCCCGAGGTCGGCGTGGAAGGCGCGGAACACCTCGAAGACCTGGTCGTCGTCGGTGACGTCGAGCGCCCGGACCTCGCAGCGCTGTCCCGGGTGCGCCCGCTCGATCTCCTCCTGCAGGGCGCTGAGCCGGCCGGCTCTGCGGGCGCAAAGCGCGAGGTCGTAGCCCGCGGCCGCGAACTGTCGCGCCATCTCCTCGCCCAGACCCGAGCTTGCCCCGGTGATCAGGATCGACTTCGACATCTGTGTCCTCTCATGGACTCACTCCAGGGCGCTCGCCCGGCGGCTCGCGGCAGGGCGAGTCTTCCCAGTGGGGTACTACACTCGCCGCACCCACCGAAATGAGGCAAGCCATGAAGAAGACGGCTCTCGCGCTGATGACCGCTGCCGTGCTTGTCCTGTCGTCCTGTGGCGGTGACAGCACAGACACCTCAGCCGATGACACGACCAGCGAGTCGACCAGCGAGTCGCCGTCGGAGGAGCCAGCCCCCGAGGAGACCGAGTCAGAGGAGACCGCACCGGAGTCCGGCCCCGACGACGAGGTAGTTGCGGAGAATCTCGCCCAGGGCCTGCTCGACGAGGGAGCCCAAGAGTCGTTGGCGTTCTCCCCGGAGGAGGCCGACTGCATCGGCCAGGAGATGGTCGCCGGGGTCGGTGTGGACCAGCTGCAGGAGTACGGAATCGTCAAGGAGGACCTGTCGTTCAACAAGGACCCCGACGACGTCAAGATGACGACCGGCGACGCCGAGGCAACGGCCGACGCGATCTTGGGCTGCGCCGACCTGCGCGGCATGTTCCAGGAGCAGATGGCCCAGCAACTCCAGGGTCAGCCCCCGGCCGTGGCCAAGTGCATCGACGAAGCACTCACCGACGAGGTCCTCCGCGACCTGTTCGTGGCCACGTTCACCGGCAAGGCTGAGCAGGCTCAGCAAGAGCTCCTGCAGCCCTTCATCGCGTGTGCGCAGGAGGCCGGCGGGGTTCCCCCGTCCTGAGACACCACCGCGCGGACGTTCGCTGACCGCCGCAGCATGGATCGACTCCGGAGGGTGGTCAGCTCGCGACCGTGCTCACCACCCGTGCACGGGTCTCGGGTGTGGCCCACTCTCGCGACGTGCGCACCAGCTTGCGGGCCGAGCGGGCGAGGAACGGCGCTGCCACCAGGAGTGACCACTGCCAGTGCCCGGCGCTGGAGGTGACGGTGAACAGCAGCGCCACGAGCGTCGTCGCGAACGCGAGGCGAGTGGAGTAGCCGACCATCACCAGCGGTGGCGCGGGCGTCGCGCGCGCACTGCGGAGATCGACCGGGTAGGGGCGGCGCACCGACCAGCGCAGCGAGGTCGCCACGACCTGCAGACACATGACGACCGCGGTGCAGAGTACGGCGGCCAGCTGAGCAGCCGTGGGCGCACCGGCTCGGATGCTGCCGAGCACGAGCGTGACCGAGGTTGCTAGCGCCATCACCTCGAGCAGCACGACCACACGCGCGGCGAACACCAGCCGCGGTCCGACCGGAAGGCTGTCTCGCCACAGCGCCCCGCGACCGTCCAGGCACCACGCGTTCACCCCGAAGAGCAGCGCGCCGCCGGAGGCAACCAGCCCCGGCATGATCGTCAACATGTCCCACGCGAGGTTGCCTGCGAGGGCACCCAACCCGGGCAGCACCACGAGGACACCCAGGCCCCTGCGCAGGGGCACCGAGCGCCAGATCCCGGCACGGTCGGTGCGGACCAGAGCCGCGAAGTCAGATGCCGGGTTCGCGCGCGGACTCTGCGGCGAGCTCTCCACCCGCTGCTCCGCCCGGGCCGGGAGCCGCGCGGCGCGCGCGCACATCCAACCCCCGAAGACCAGCGCCGCCAGGGTGAGCCCCCCGAGCACGACAAGCATCGCCAGCCAGCCCAGCCAGTCCCCCCGCGCCCCCGCGACCGTGGCCTCCGAGACCGCGGCGGTCGGAGCACGCTCGACGAGCGGCAGTGTGGAACCGGTGCCGACCACGAACGCAGCCACCGCCGCGACCACGAGCACGATCGCCTTGACCGACCATGCCCCGCGCCGTCCGCGGCGCAGCCACTCCGCAACCCAGGCGACTGCCTGCCCAAGAGCAGTTCCGCAGCAGAGCCAGAGCAGGAGCAGCGGCTGTGCCAGCAGCAGACCAGGGGTCGGGCCGACGACGTAGGCCGTCGCGCCGAGCACCAGCCATGCCTGGAGCAGCCAGGCCAGGTTGAGGGGAGCCATCACCAGCGCTCCCAGATGGTCGGTCGTCGCGCTCACTGGGAAGGGGGTGGCGTGTTCGCGCGCCAGCAGCTCGCGGCCACCGCCCGCTGCGCCCGCCGACACGAGCGAGATGACGAGCACTCCGAGGTAGGCGCCCGGCAACAGCGCGAGCACCTGGTCTGCGCGCGGGGACCCGAGCGCGCCGGGCAGCAGGGCCGGCAGCCAGGCGGCGAGCACGGTGATCGCCGCGACGACGAGCAGCCCGTACGTCGCCCGTCTCCTGCTCCTCCCGCGCAGACATGCCGAGCGGAACTGGACGAGAGCGGCGACATCGCGTGTGGACTCCTTCGACCGGGCGAGGACCGAGTCGCGCGAAGGACCGACCGTCTCAGTCGAGGAGGGCACGGTAGGCACCGGCACCTGCCTCACCGGCCATCTCCACGGCGGGCAGCGCGGCCACCGCCGTGCCACCCCGCAGCACGATGGCGTCATGGCACGCCTCGACCGCGAGCTCCCGCAGGTGCGTCGACACGAGCACCGCGGCTCCGCGCGACCGTGCGTCCGCGATCACGTCCATCGTCGCCTCAACGCCGAGCGGGTCGACCCCGTCGAAAGGCTCGTCGAGGAGCAGCACCGACGGCTCGTGCAGCGCGGCGAGCACGACCGACATCCGGCGGGCCATGCCGTGGCTGAAACCACCGGTGACCCGATGAGCTGCACCGCCGAGGTCGAAGCGCTCGAGGAGGTCGCGCGCGCGGACCTCCCAGCCCTCGGGCAACCTCCGCAGCCGGGCGGCCAGCTGCAGGTGCTCCCACGGTGTCGCGCGAGGCACCAGCCCCCCGACGTCGGGGCAGTAGCCGGTAGCACGTTTGACGGCGATGGTCTCGCTGCGGATGTCGTGGCCACAGACCCGGACGACGCCGTCGGTCGGCGGGATCACTCCGGCGAGGACCCGCATCGTGGTGGACTTCCCGGCCCCGTTGCGACCCAGGAGGGCGGTCGCCGTACCAGCTCGCACGCTCAGGTCGATCCCGAGCACCGCCTCAACGGGACCGAACCTGACCCGCAGGCCTTGGACGTCGACGACTGGTTCGCTCACCGGTCAAGTCTGGCGACTCCCGCCCCCTCTCGCAGGCGAAATGTCCAATTCGGGGTTCCGCCGACCACCCGGGCGCGGCTTGGTTGAGTTAGAGGGAGCCGCCGGTCTCGGAGAGGGTGACCAGGCTCTGGGGCGGCTGGAAGCGCTCGCCGTAGGTCGCCGCGAGCTCACGGGCACGCGCAACGAAGCCGGGGAGGCCTGTCGCCTGGCCCGAGCGCGTCGGCTGGTAGCCCTGCATGTACTGCACGGTCCCGCCGTACAACGGGGGGAAGCCGATCCCGAAGATCGAGCCGATGTTCGCCGCGGCCGACGACTCGATGACCCCTTCCTCGAAGCACCTCGCGGTCTCGAGCGCCATCCGGAACAGGTAGCGCTCGGAGATGTCGTGGAGCGGCACTTCCGCGTCGTCGCGGGTGAAGTGCTCCCGCAGACCCGGCCAGAGAAACTTCTTGCCGCCGTTCCCCTCGCCGGTCGGGTACTCGTAGAAGCCCGCACCGGCTGCCTTGCCGGGCCGGTCGAACTTCTCGATCATCAGGTCGATCGTGGCCGAGCCAGGGGGGTCCGGCAGCTCGGTGCCCTCACGAGCAGCCGCCTCCTGCGCGGCCCTGCGGATGCTCTGCGACAGGGTCAGCGACACCTCGTCGAGCATCGCGAGCGGTGGCGCCGGGAAGCCGGCCATCGTGGCCGCGCGTTCGATGGTCTGCGGGTCCACACCTTCCTCGAGCAACGCCACCGCCTCGGTGAGCAGGGTGCCGTAGACGCGGCTGGTGTAGAACCCCCGGCTGTCGTTGACCACGATCGGCGTCTTGCGGATCTGCTGAACGACGTCGAGGGCGCGGGCGACCGACTCGTCGGAGGTCTTGGCTCCCCTGATGATCTCGACCAGCGGCATCTTGTCCACCGGGGAGAAGAAGTGCATCCCGACGAACTCCTCGGGCCGCGCGACTCCTTCGGCGAGCTCGGTGATCGGCAGGGTGGAGGTGTTCGAGCACAGCAGAGCGTCGTCGTTGATCACATCCTGGATCTCGGCGAACACCTTGCTCTTCAACGAGGGATCCTCGAAGACCGCCTCGATCACGAGGTCGCAGCCCGCGAGGTCCGTCGGCTCCGCGGTCGGGGTGATCCGCGCGAGGGTCTCGTCGCGCTTGTCCTGCGTCGTCCTGCCGCGCTCAAGCGCCTTATCGAGCAACCGCTCCGAGTACGCCTTGCCCTTCTCGGCGGCCTCGAGTGTGACGTCCTTGAGCACCACCTCGATTCCCGACCGCGCGGCGGCGTACGCGATGCCCGCCCCCATCATCCCGGCTCCGAGTACGCCGACCTTGCTGGCCTTGAACGACGGCACGCCTTCGGGTCGCAAGGCACCGGAGCTGATCGCCTGTAGGTCGAAGAAGAACGCCTGGATCATGTTCTTGGAGTTCTGGCCGATCACGAGGCTGGTGAGGTAGCGCGACTCGATGCGGCTTGCGGTGTCGAAGTCGACATGGGCGCCCTCGACCGCGGCGGACATGATCGCCCGGGGAGCCGGGTAGTGCGCACCCTTCAGCTGCTTGCGCAGGGTCGCCGGGAACGCCGGGAGGAACTGCGCAAGCTTCGGGCTCGACGGGGAGCCGCCCGGCATCCGGTAGCCCTCGCGGTCCCACGGCTGGGTCGCCGCCTCGGGGTCGTCGACATGGTCGAGCACCCACGCCTTGGCAGCGGGGAGCAGCTCGTCACGGCTGTCGACGAGGTCGTCGACGAGTCCCTTCTCCTTGGCCTGAGCCGGCTTCATCCGGGGCCCCTGAAGGAGCACCTCCGTGAGCGCGGTCTGCAGGCCGAACATCCGCACCGTGCGGGTGACCCCGCCCCCACCCGGGAGCAGACCGAGCGTCACCTCGGGCACGCCGATCTCGACTCTGCTGTCGTCGACCGCGATTCGATGATGGCAGGCGAGCGCGATCTCGAGCCCACCCCCGAGTGCTGCGCCGTTGATCGCCGCGACGACCGGCTTCCCAAGCGTCTCGAGACGACGCAGCTGCGCCTTGATCGACTCCGCGAGTACGAACACATCGGCGGCGTCGTCCGGTCCCGCCTGCTGGATCCGGTGCAGGTTGCCGCCGGCGAAGAACGTCTTCTTCGCGCTGGCGACCACGACACCGGCGATCTCCTCGCGCTCGGCTTCGAGCCGGTCGATGGCTTCGCCCATCGATGCCAGGTAGTGCTCGTTCATGGTGTTGGCGCTCGACGTGGGGTCGTCCAGAGTGAGTACGACGACCCCCTCGGAGTCTTTGTCATACCGGACCGCGCTCTGCTGCTCGCTCATGTCGCTCTCTCGTCTCTTCGGAGGATCCGGATGCTCACACGCGCTCGACGATGGTGGCCACGCCCATGCCGCCGCCGACGCAGAGCGTCACGAGCCCGCGCCGCAGGTCTCGCCGCTCGAGCTCGTCGAGGATCGTGCCGACCAGCATCGCGCCGGTCGCGCCGAGGGGATGCCCCATCGCGATTGCGCCTCCGTTGACGTTGACCTTGTCGGGCGACAGGTCGAGGTCCTTCATGAAGCGCATCGCGACGGCAGCGAACGCCTCGTTCATCTCGAAGAGGTCGATGTCGTCGACGTCGAGCCCGGCCTTGGCCAGCGCCTTGCGCGAGGCCGGAGCTGGACCGGTCAGCATGATTGTCGGGTCGGCGCCGGACACCGCCGCGGAGACGATGCGCGCCCTGGGCTCGAGACCCAGGTCCTTGCCGACCGCCTCGCTGCCGATCACCATGAGCGCAGCGCCATCGACGATCCCCGACGAGTTGCCGGCATGGTGCACGTGGTCGATCTTGTCGACCCAGTGGTACTTCTCCAGCGCGACGTCATCGAAGCCCAGATCGCCGTGGAAGGCGAAGGACGGCTTCAGCGCCGCGAGCGACTCGACCGTCGTGCCGGGGCGGATGAACTCGTCCTTGTCCAACACGCTGACCCCGTTGCGGTCGCGCACCGGGATCACCGAGCCGTCGAAGTACCCGTTGGCCTGGGCCTTCGCAGCCCGTGCCTGGGACTCGGCCGCGAAGCCGTCGACGTCCGCGCGGGAGAAGCCCTCGAGGGTGGCGATCAGGTCGGCCCCGATCCCCTGCGGCACGAACGAGGTCTCCAGAGCGGTCGCCGGGTCGCTGGCCCAGGCTCCTCCGTCGGAGCCCATCGGCACGCGCGACATCGACTCCACCCCGCCGGCGAGGATCAGGTCCTCGAAGCCGGATCGCACTCGTGCCGCGGCCTGGTTCACCGCCTCGAGCCCGGAGGCGCAGAACCGGTTCAGCTGGACGCCGCCGACGGTCTCGGGGTAGCCGGCGGCGAGTGCGGCAGTCTTCGCGAGGTCGCCGCCCTGGTCCCCGACCGGCGTGACCACACCGAGCACCACGTCGTCGACTCGCTCGGGGTCCAGGCCGGGGTTGCGGGTGCGGATCTCGTCGAGCAGTCCCACGGTCAGGTCGACCGGCTTCACCTCGTAAAGAGACCCGGTCTTCTTCCCGCGTCCGCGCGGCGTGCGGACGGCGTCGTACACGAAGGCTTGCGGCACATCTGTCATGGCGGGGGTCCACGCTCTCTCGACGGCGGCCGATCCGGCAACAACGCACCGGCCGGTCCGGTAGGACGACTCGATTGTGACACTCATACTGTTAGCGTCGTGAGAGGGGTTCCTGTGATCTCCGTCGCCCTCCAGGCGCGAAGGATGCAATGTGGCTGACAGCGCTGACACCTCCGGGGCCGCCACCGCGCACGCCGCCGAGCTGCTCACGCTCGACGAGCTCACCAAGCGCGTGAACATGAGTGTGCGCAACGTCCGCTTCTACACCACGAAGGGACTCGTGCCCCCGCCCGTGCGCCGAGGTCGTTCGGGCTACTACTCCGCCGAGCACGTCGTACGCCTGGAGCTGGTGCGCGAGCTGCAGGCTCACGGCTTCACGCTCTCAGCCATCGAGGGCTACATGGCTCGGATCCCCACGGGTGCCACACCCGAGACGATCGCGCTGCACCGGACCCTGCTCGCTCCGTGGATGGCCGAGCTGCCGGAGACGATGTCGCGCCGGGAGCTGGTCCGACGGGCGGGGCGCGCGTTGTCCGACGAGGACCTGGACACGTTGAACGCGCTCGGCATCGTCTTCCCCACCAAGCAGGGCAAGTTCCAGGTCGCGGTCGGGCACCTGTCGGTCGGCGCCGCGCTGCTCACCCTGGGGCTCCCCTCCGAGGCGGCCCTCGCCGCGCAGGACATCTTCACCGCGCACGGACGCGCCATCGCCGATGAGCTCACCGAGCTGTTCCGCACCCGGGTGTGGCCGGTCTACAAGGAGACCGGTGCCTCACCCGAGGAGCTGCGCGAGGTCGTGGAGAAGTTCAAGCCGGTCTCGATCGCCGCTTTGGTGACCGCCTACGAGATTGCCGTCGACGAGGCCAAGCGCGAGACGATCGCCCGCCGCACCCGCTAGCCGACCCGTCAACTCAAGACTGGGTCACGACGCCGTCGGTGAGCAGGCTGTCCACGTCGGCGATGCCCCAGACGGTGAGCGCGTCGCGGGACTGGCCGCCGGGGGCCGTCGGGCCGGTGGACAGGGTGGCCGCGGTGCGGGAGAAGCGGGGAGCCGGAGCCGGTTGCAGCACGCCGTCGCTGTCGACGTACGTCCCACGCGCCTTGATGTGCGGGTGCTCGGCTGCCTCGGTCAGCGGCAGGACGGGCGAGACGCAGGCATCGGTGCCCTCGAAGATCTCCGTCCACTCCGCCTGCGTCTTCTCGCCGAAGCGTTTTGCGATGCTCTCACGGAGCGCGTCGTGCTGGGCCAGGTCGTAGCGGTCAGGCGCGGTCTCGGTCAGGCCCAGTCCCTCCAGCAGCGCGGCGTAGAACTTCGGCTCGAGAGACCCGACCGCCATGTGCCGCGAGTCGGCGGTCTCGTACACGTCGTAGAACGGCATCCCGCCGTCGAGCAGGTTCACCGCACGCTCCTCACGCCAGCCGCCGCCCGCGACCATGCTCGCAAGCATCGAGCCCAGGTGAGCCGCGCCGTCGACGATCGCCGCGTCGACGACCTGCCCCTCACCACCCGTGCGCGCCTCCAGCAACGCCGCGAGGACCCCGATGACCAGGTACGTCGACCCGCCACCGAAGTCGCCGAGCAGGTTCGACGGGAACTGTGGTCGCGAGGGCTGCTGACCCAGTCCGTGCAGCACGCCGGAGAGCGCGAGGTAGTTCATGTCGTGGCCGGCGCTCGTCGCCAGCGAGCCATCCTGCCCCCAACCCGTCATCCGGCCGTAGACCAACCGCGGGTTGCGCGCATGGCACTCGACCGGACCGACGCCAAGCCGCTCCGCCGTGCCCGGGCGCATCCCCTCGAGGAGCACATCGGCATCGGCGACGAGGGTGAGCACGATCTCGATCGCGCGCGGGTCCTTGAGGTTCATCGCGACACTGGGTCGTCCACGGGTGAGGAGGTCGGTCTCGCGCGGGCCGGCGCTGCCCGCTCCCTCGGGCCGCTCGATCCGGATCACGTCCGCACCCAGGTCGGCCAGCAGCATCGCGGCATGAGGCCCCGGCCCGATGCCGGCCAGCTCGACGACCTTGACGCCGCGCAACGGTCCTGATCCCTGTCCCAGGGAGACGCCGGGACCGGTCGGTGTGCCCGTCATGGGCGCCATTGTGGCACCAGCGCTGTCATCGACAGCGGCGTCAGGGCTTCGGCAGAACCCGCCGCAGGAACCGCCGAGTCCGGTCGTAGGCCGGCGCGGTGAGGATCTGCTCCGGCGGCCCCTGCTCCAGGATCACGCCACCGTCTAAGAAGCACACCTGGGTAGCCACCTCGCGCGCGAACGCCATCTCGTGGGTCGCGAGGATCATCGTCGTGCCCGCCTCCGCCATCGCGCGGATGATGTCGAGCACCTCGCCCACCAGCTCCGGGTCGAGTGCCGAGGTCACCTCGTCGAGCAGCACGAGCGAGGGTCGCATCACCAAAGCACGCGCCATAGCGGCTCGCTGCTGTTGGCCCCCCGAGAGCTGGTCGGGATACTTCGCCGTCTCGCCCGCGAGACCGAACCTGCCGAGCAGCTCGCGTGCGCGTGCCTCCGCGTCACGTCGTGACACCCCGTGCACGTGCCGCGGAGCCAGAGTGACGTTGTCGAGCACGCTCATGTGGGGGAAGAGGTTGTAGGCCTGGAAGACCATCCCCATCCTGCGGCGTACCTCCTGTGCGTCCGTCCTGGGATCGGTGATGTCGCGCCCGTCGAACCAGATCACCCCGTCGTCGACGTCCTCCAGTAGGTTCAGGCAACGCAGCAACGTGGACTTCCCGCTGCCCGACGAGCCGATCAGGCAGATCACGTCGTGACTGTTGACGTTGAGGTCGATGCTGTGCAGCACCGGCTTGCCGTTGTAGGACTTGCGCAGCTGCTCCACGCGCAGCAGGCTCATCGCGCGCCACCGCCTTCCCTGCGCGCCACCCGCCGAGCCACCCAGTCAGTGAGCCGAGCCATCGGGATGGTCAGCGCGACGAAGAAGGCCGCTGCCACGAGATAGGGCGTGTAGTTGAAGTTGAAGTTGGCATAGTCACGTGCGCTGAACAGCGCGTCGAACAATGCCACCGACGCGACCAGGGCGGTGTCCTTCTGCAACGAGACGAAGTCATTGAGGAGCGGTGGGATTACCCGGCGTACGGCCTGCGGGAGTACGACGAACCGCATCGTCTTCGCGTGGGAGAGCCCCAACGACGATGCGCTCGCCAGCTGCGAGGGATGGATGGACTCGATCCCCGCGCGGAACACCTCCGCGACGTAGGCGCCGTAGGAGAGCACCAGAGCGACGAGCGCGAGCCAAAAGGTGTCGTTGGTGATGCCCTGCAGCCGCAGCGCGGGCAGCCCGAAGCAGATCAGGAACACCACGAGCAGGGTGGGCAGCCCGCGGAAGAGGTCGGTGTAGAACACCGCGAGCGCGCGCAGTGGGAAAAGCAGGGGCGAAGTCGTGCTGCGCGTGACCGCAACGAGCATCCCGACCACCAGGATCAGCGGCTCGGCCAGCAGGAACAGCTTGACGTTGAGCCAGAAGCCAGCCGCGATCGCCGGGAACGACTGCTTCGCGTGGTAGGCAGAGAAGAACGTCTCCTGCACCGTCGCCCACCCCGGAGAGGACACGATCACGAACACGGTGACGCCGATGACGGCGACCGTGGCCACGCTCGCGACCAGCGCCCCGCGGAGGCTCAGCCGCCGCCGGACTGCCTGACGCTCGAGCTCTCGCTCGCTCGGTGTCCAGGAGTCCACGGGTGGAGGTACTACTCGAGCACCGGGACGTCGAGCGTGTCTGACACCCACCGCTCCTCGATGTCGGCGAGCTGTCCCGAGTCGCGTACTGCCGCGAGAGCCTCGTTCACGCACGGCACCAGGTCGCTGCCCTTCTCGAACAGCATCCCGAACTGCTCGGTCTGCCCCTCGGCGACCTGGAACTGGCCCACGATCGCGGAGTTCGGGATCTCGACCGCGGAGATGTAGAGCGCGGTCGGCAGGTCGGCGACGATGGCGTCGACCTGGTCGTTGTTCAGCGCCTGCTTGGCGGCGTTGGTGTCCTCGAAGACGAGCGGGTCCTGCGTTGGCGCGATCACCTCGCGCACCGCGGTCAACGACGTCGTGCCGGTCTGCGCGCCGATCGTGGCGTCCTGGAGCTCGCTCAGCGACTGCGCGTCTGCGATGTCGGAGTCCTTGAGTGCGATCAACGCCTGCGCCGCCGAGTAGTAGCCGTCGGAGAAGTCGACGGCCTCCGCCCGCTGCGGGGAGATCGAGACTTGGTTGATGTCGAAGTCGAAGTCCTTCTCACCGGGTGCGTAGGAGGTGTTGAACGGCACCTTGACCCAGGTCACCTGGTCCTCGGAGAAGCCGAGCTCCTCGGCGATCGCGTAGGCGACGGCGGACTCGAAACCCTTGCCGTTGGTCGGGTCGTTGTCGCTGAACCAGGGTTCGAACGCGGGCGAGTCGGTGCCGACGGTGAGCTGTCCCTCCTCCTGGAGAGGCAGCGAGGAGGTCTCGCAGGGATCGGGCTCGGCACTCGGTGAGTCCGACGCCGAGGACTCCGACGACGCCGTGTCCTGAGCGGCCGGGTCGTCCGATTCCTCCTCGACGGGGGCGCACGCCACGGCGGCGACGAGCAGCGGGACGGCGAGCAGCAGAGGTGGGCGTGAGATGCGCATGCTTGATGCTAAGGCCATGGGATAGTCAGACGGCGTCCTAGACCCAGGAGGAGCCGTGGCGTCGTACGACGTGAACCCTGCCGGCGTCGCCCACTGCCGCGCGCTGATCGAGAAGCGGCAGTACGTCCTCGACAGCGACTGGGGCGAGAGCCAGCCGGACGCGGAGGCGCAGAACGCCTACCTGAAGTCGCATTCCTGGGACGAGTACGCCGCCTGGCATCTCGGGCTCACCGAGGGACCCGGGGACGAGACCAAGGCGAGATATGCCTTCGTCTTCGGTGACTTCCGCCGGGTCCACCGCACCGGGTTGATCGCCTGCGTCTACCGCGCCTCGGAATGGCGGCACAAAGAGGTCGAGCTCGCCGCCCACGACCTGCTGCAGCTGCTGGACAAGACATCGGGCTGACGCCGTCGGGACGTCATCCGCTCCGGCGCCTGCAGCGTCCGGAACGGATGCGTCCTGGCACTCCGAAGCTCAGGTCATCGTCGCGAGCAGCTCGTCGAGCTGTTCGTAGCCCTCCACGACACCGACCTCCATGCCGCTGGACAGGATGCTGTCGCGGATCTCCATGGACTCGACGACCGACAGCGCGGTGATCCGGGTCCGACCGTCACCGAGGCCTTCGAAGGTCATCGTCTCGAGGCTGACCCCGTCGGGGTAGCCCTCGAAGGTGAAGGTCTGCACCATCCGCTCGTTCGGCCGGACCTCGTGGAAGGACCCGTAGAAGCGGATCTCGTCGTCGTCGCCGGTGCTGTAACGCCAGGCACCTCCGGTGCGGCACTCGTACAGGTCGATCTTCATCGTGCGGTCACGAGGACCCAGCCACTGCGCGACCAGCTCGGGCTCGGAGTACGCACGGAAGACGTGCTCCACCGGTGCGTCGAAGTCGCGGGTGATGGTGATCGTCGGCAGCGCCGGGTCGGCGGTGATCTGCGTCTCGTGGTGCGTGGTCGTGCTCATGGCCTTGCTCCGTTCTCTCGGTCTTCCACTGTTGTTTCGGTGCTCTTGTCGGCCTGCTCGTTCATCGCTGCCAGCACGACATCGAGCCGCCGGAAGCGGTCCTCCGCCTCGCGCCGATAGCGCTCGATCCACTTGGTCATCAGGTCGAACACCTCCGCCTCGAGGTGGCAGGGCCGCCGCTGCGCCTCGCGCGTGCGGCTGACCAGGCCGGCGTCCTCGAGCACCTTGAGGTGCTTGGAGACCGCCTGCAGGGTCACGTCGTACGGCTCGGCGAGCTCGTTGACCGTCGAGTCGCCGACGGCCAGGCGGGCCACCATGTCGCGCCGGGTCGGGTCGGCCAGAGCCGAGAACACCCGCGAGAGTCGATCTGCGCTCATCTCGCCTCCTCTGCTCGGTCGCCTGATTACTCAACTGCTTGGTTGAATACAACGTACGCCGGTCACCAGAGCGTTGTCAACCCCGCGGTTGAATACATGTGAGGATGCGCTCACTCGTGGGTGACCTCGCCGAGGTTCTCGTGCGCCCGGTGGCTCTCGGGCTCGATCTGGAAGGTCGCATGCTCGACCTCGAAGTGCCCCGCGACGCAGTGGCTGAACTCGTCGAGCAGTGGCCCGACGCCACGCTCCTCGAGCACGGCATCGGTGACCGTCACGTGCACCGAGAGCACCGGCAGGCCGCTGGTGATCAGCCACGCGTGCAGGTCGTGCACGTCCACGACGCCGGGCACCCCCTTGAGGTGCTCGCGCAGGTCCTCGAGGTTCACGTGCGCGGGCGCAGCCTCCAGGAGTACGTCGACCGCGTCACGCAGCAACGCGAACGATCGCGGCAGGATCATCGCCGCAATCAACAGGGAGGCGATGGAGTCGGCGCGGGAGAACCCGGTGATCACGATCACGACGCCGGCGACGATGACGAGCACGGATCCGACCAGGTCGCTGAGCACCTCGACGTAGGCGCCCCTCATGTTCATCGACTGCGTGCGGCGTTTGGCGAGCACCGCCAGTGAGACCGCGTTCGCGGCGAGGCCGACCGCCGCGAAGACGAGCATCGTGGTCGTCTCGATCTCCACCGGGTCCATCAGCCGCATCACGCCGGTGTAGCCGAGGTAGGTGCAGACCACGAGCAGGACGACGGCGTTGGCCAGAGCGGCGAGGATCTCCGCGCGATGGAAGCCGAAGGTCCGTCGCGGAGTCGGGGCGAGCGAGGCGACGTACGACGCGGAGAGGGCGAGCGCGACGGCGGCCGCATCGGTCACCATGTGCCCCGCATCGGCCAGGAGCGCGAGCGACCCGCTGAGCCAGGCGCCGACACCCTCGACGGCGATCACCACACCGGTGACGAGCAGGACGAACTTCAGGCGGGAGCGGTCCTCTGCGCGCCCGGCAGCGTGACCGTGGCTGCCGCCATGACTGTGTCCGGCTCCCATCGCACCAGCGTAGAGCGCCGATCGATCGCGTCAGTCGCCCTTCACGTTGACGATCTGATGAAGGGTGTGCTCGACCCGGACGAGGTCGGCAGCATCGGCCATCACCTGGTCGATGTCCTTGTAGGCGTCCGGGTGCTCGTCGAGGAAGACCTCGGAGTCGCGCCACTCGATGCCGTCCATCCGGCTCGTGAGGTCGTCGTGGGTGAACGTCCGGCGGGCAGATGCACGGCTGTGGTTGCGCCCCGCCCCGTGCGGTGAGGAGTTCAGGGCCAGGCGGTTCCCCTTGCCGGAGACGACGTACGACGCCGCCCCCATGGATCCCGGGATGAGACCCGGCCGACCCTCCTGCGCGTTGATCGCACCCTTGCGCGAGACCCAGACCTCACGGCCGAAGTGCGACTCCCGCTCGGTGTAGTTGTGATGGCAATTTATGACCTCGACGTCCTCGAAGCTGCGGCCTGCCCAGTCACCAAAGCATTCCTTGACGCGATCCATCATCTCCTCCCGGTTGAGGAGCGCGAAGAGCTGTGCCCATCGCAGCTCGCGGATGTAGCTCCAGAACTCGTCGGTGCCTTCCACGAGGTAGGCGAGGTCCGGGTCGGGCAGGTCGATCCACCACTTCTCGCAGAGCCGGCGCGCCACCTTGATGTGCGCCTGAGCGATCTTGTTGCCGATGCCACGAGATCCCGAGTGGAGGAACAGCCACACGCTGTCCGCCTCGTCGGTGCAGACCTCGATGAAGTGGTTGCCCGACCCCAGCGTGCCAAGCTGCCTGTCCCAGGTCGCCGCATGTGAGCCTGGGTCGGCACCGGCGTCATCGGCCTTCCTCGCCAGCTCCTCGAGCCTCGGCTGTGCGGTGGCCGAGATGGCGTCGTTGTAGTTTCCCGCAGACAGCGGGACCGCCGCTTCAATCGCCTCTCGCAGCGGACGACGGTCGCGTCCCTCGAGCTCGGCTGCCGTCACATCAGTGCGGACCGCGATCATGCCGCACCCGATGTCGACTCCCACCGCGGCGGGAATGATCGCACCGAGCGTCGGGATGACCGAGCCGACCGTGGCGCCCTTGCCGAGATGGGCGTCCGGCATCAGCGCGAGGTGCGGGTAGATGAACGGCATGCGTGAGGTCGTCTCCGCCTGAGCCCTGGTCTTCGGCTCGAGGATGGAGGCCCAGTTCATGAACCGCTTGCTGATCTGCTCCATGCAGCCAATGCTCCCGTGATCCACCGACCCGAGCCACTGGTTTGTTGTCGGGCGGGGACCGTGCCGAGCATCAGGCGAGCACGGACAGCGCGCCTGGTTGCACCGATGCGGTGACCGGCACCGGCGCGATCGGCTCGCCGTCGCCGTAGGCGGTCACCGAGGGCTCGGCATAGATGGTCACCTCACGTCCGCGCAGCACGAGTACGTCGTCGAGCAGCACATGCGACCCGTCGTACAGCTTGGGCAACGACCGCACCAACGCCAATCGCGACGCGGCTCGGATGACGACGACGTCGAGCAGGCCGTCGGTGACCGACGCGTCGGGTGCGATGTGCATCCCCGCGCCATAGAAGCCCGAGTTCGCGACGACGACCGTGCACGCCTCGTAGCGGTGCTCGGTGCCGTCGAGGACGATCCGGTAGGACGGGAAGTCGAAGGTGAGCAGAGCGCGGACCGCGGCGTAGGGGTACTGCACCGCCCGCGGCAGCCGGTGCGCCCGGTCGACCAGCTCGGACGCGCGCGAGTCGACTCCGGCGTAGAGACTGCCGACTACGACGCACGAGCGGCCCTCGGTGTGCGCACGGATGACGTCGACCGATCGCGGCTCCGCGTCGAGCAGGGTCTTCGCCACCGGCTCGGGATCGGCCGGGATGCGGAGCTGTCGGGCGAAGTCGTCGCCGCGCCCGCTCGGCACGATGCCGAGCACTCCCCCGGCATCGACGACGCACCCGGCCAGCGACGCCACCATCCCGTCGCCGCCGACCGCGACCACGACATCACCGCGGCCTATCGCCTCGACGGCGAGCCTGCGGCACTCGCTCACCCCCGGGCTGTAGCTGACGTCGACCCGCGCCCCCGCCCCGCGCAGCAACCGGGCGACCGGAAGCACGGCCGCGGGTGCGGCTCCGCCGCCGGAGCTGGGGTTGACCAGGAAGTGGAACGAGCGGTTCACGGGATCAGGACACCTGGGTTGAGCACCCCGGCCGGGTCGATGCGCGCTTTGACGGCACGCAGCATCTCCACCCCGACCGGTCCGATCTCGTCACTCAGCCACGGCAGGTGGTCGCGTCCCACGGCGTGATGGTGGGTGATGGTCGCCCCGGCAACGACGATCGCGTCGGAGGCCGCGGACTTGGCTCTCGCCCATTGGGCCAGGGGATCAGCCTCCTGTTTCGCCGCGACCGTGAAGTACAGCGAGGCACCGGTCGGGTAGACGTGCGAGATGTGGCAGAGCACGATCGGTGCCGCAGTGGGCTGAGTCAGCGCACCCTCCAGCGCGGTCCGCACGGCGTCGTACAACGTGGCCAGGTTGGACCAGTACGTCGCCGTCTCGAGCGTCTCGACGAGCACGCCGACGTCGAGCAGCGAGTCCCGGAGGTAGGGACCCTGAAAGCGACCTGCCTCCCAGGCGGACCCGACGCTCTCGTCGAGCTCACGTCCGCCGAGCTCCCGCAGCCGGGCGGTCGCGGTCTCCAGATCGCGGGCGACCACCCCGGGCTCTCCTTCGAAGCCGGTGATCATCAACGCTCCACCGGAGTCCCCGCTGTCCGCCGCGGAGGCAGACATCGACTGCGCCAGATTGACCGCAGTCTCGGTCTCGTCGGAGAGTCGCAGCACGGTCGCGGCGGTGCCGGACTGCGCCATGTCGCGAAGCGCGGAAGCGCCGTCGAGGAAGGACTCGAAGCGCCAGCCCCGGTAGACCTTGGCCGACGGCAGTCGATGGACTCGGACGGTGACCGAGGTGATCACGCCGAAGGCGCCCTCGGAACCCAGCACGAGCTGGCGCAGGTCGGGTCCCGCTGCGCTGGCCGGCGCGCTCCCGAGCTCGAGGGTGCCGAGCGGTGTCGCGACGCGCAGACCGACCACCAAGGCGTCGAACCGGCCGTAGCCGGAGGACGCCTGACCGCTCGAGCGGGTCGCGGCGAAGCCGCCGATGCTCGCGTACTCGAACGACTGGGGGAAGTGGCCCAGGGTCAGTCCGTGCTCGCCGAGCAGGTCCTCGGCCTCCGGTCCGAGCAGGCCGGCCTCCAGCGTCGCAGTGCCGGACTCTGCGTCGACCTCGAGGAGCCGGTTCAGCCTCCGCAGGTCGAGCGCAACGACACCGGCGTACCCTTCGCGGCGCGCCACGAGTCCCCCGACGACCGACGTGCCGCCCCCGAAGGGCACCAGCGCCACCGACCGCTCCGAGCACCACGAGGCGACGGCGGCGACCTCGTCGTGGTCGCCCGGCAGCACGACCACGTCCGGAGCATCGCTGCCGTCGCCGGCTCGCATCCGCAGCAGGTCGGGGGTGGACTTGCCGCGGGTGTGGCGGGCGCGCGTCTCGTGGTCTGCGCGCACGTGTTCCTCGCCGACCAGGCCCACCAGGGCCTCGAGGAGCTCGGCAGACAGCGCGACGTCGGGCAGCCGGACCTCCGGCAGCGGGACACCCGGATCGGCCCCCGCGGCGCCGAAAGCCGCGTCGACGAGCTCACGGGCCGGCGCCGGCAGAGCGCCCTCGTGTGCGGGATCGCCCCACCGGGACCAGTGCATCTGATTCGTCATGCGTTACACTGTGACACATGACGTCTATTCGTCACAACCAGGAGCGTTTCGAGGCGGGCGAGACGCTGCTCGACGCGGCACGCGCGTGCATCCTCGCCGTGGGGTGGCGGCGCACGACCCTGACCGACGTAGCCCGGCGAGCGGGTGTCTCGCGGATGACGATCTACCGACGCTGGCGGGACACGCAGGCCTTGCTCGCGGACCTGATGGTCCGGGAGTGGTCGGGGGTCGTGCACCCGGCCCACCTCGATACCCCGGCGGCCGGACCGCCCACGGAGATCGCGGACGGCGTGACCCGGGCCGTCGGGGCACTGCGCGACAACGAGCTGTTCCGACGGATCATCGAGGTGGACCCCGAGCTGCTGCTGCCCTACCTGCTGGACCGGCGTGGGCGCACCCAGGATTCGATGCTCGCGCTGCTCGAGACCGCGATCGCGCAGGGACAGGACGAGGCCTTGGTGCGCGGGGGAGACCCGGTGTTGCTGGCGCGCGCGGTGCTCCTGGCGACCCACGGTTTCGCCCTCTCCGCGTCGACCATGACCGGGCCGGGGACGAGCGCGCGGGAGCTCGACCTCGAGCTACGTGCGCTCGTCGAGGGGTACCTCGCCCCATGACGACACCGACGATGCGGAGTACGGCGCTCAACGCCGCCCGCCGCGCGCGAGAACTCGGCGAGTCCTGTGACGGTCGGACGGTCGACGTACTCGTCGTCGGACTCGGTGTCACCGGCGTCGGGGTCGCCCTCGACGCGGCCTCGCGAGGTCTCGACGTGGTCGCGGTCGACGCACACGACCTCGCGTTCGGGACCTCGCGGTGGAGCTCGAAGCTGGTGCACGGCGGGCTGCGCTACCTCGCCAACGGTCACGTTCGAGTCGCCCACGAGAGCGCTGTCGAGCGGGCGATCCTGATGGCCACCACCGCGCCGCACCTGACCCGGGCGCTGCCCATGCTCTTGCCGCTGCTGCCGATGGTCAGCCACCGACAGTCCGCGATGGCGACCGCGGGGATCTTCGCTGGGGACGTGCTCCGCGCGTCGGCCAGGACCTCGCGAGACGTGCTCCCCCGGCCCCGACGGATCTGTGCCCGCGAGTGCGCCTCTGCGGCGCCGCCGCTGCGGACGGCCGGAATGCGCGGGGGCGTGCTGTCCTGGGACGGCCAGCTCGAGGACGACGCCCGGCTGGTGACCGCGCTGGCCCGGACCGCCGCGGGGCACGGCGCCCGGATCCTCACCCGGACCCGCGTCCTGTCGCTCGGCCGCGCCGGCGCCCTTCACCGAGTGGAGATCCGTGACGAGCGCACCGGTGCCACGTCGAGCATCATGGCTCGCGCAGTGGTCAACGCAGCGGGGGTGTGGGCCGGCGACCTCGTGGACGAGGTCTCGCTGCGGCCCTCGCGGGGCACCCATCTGGTGCTGCGTGCTGAGACCGTGGCGGGTCTGCGCGTCGCCGTCACCGCACCCGTCCCCGGCGAGACCACGCGGTTCGTGATGGTGCTCCCGCAGCCAGACGGGCTGGTGTACGCCGGTATCACCGACGAGCCCACCGACGGTCCCATCCCGGACGTGCCCGAGCCGAGCGAGGTGGAGATCGGCTTCCTGCTCGACGTGATCGGCGCGGTATTCCAGGCGCCGATCCGTCGCGCGGACGTGGTCGGCGCGTTCGCGGGGCTGCGTCCTCTGCTGCGCACGGCCGGGTCAGGCCCGGATGTCACCGCGGACCTCTCGCGCCGGCACGCCGTGCTGACCTCGGCCGACGGGGTGGTCACCGTCGTCGGCGGGAAGCTGACCACCTACCGCCGCATGGCGCAGGACGCGATGGACGCCGTGGTCGCGAGGCGGTTCCCCGGCGCCGCTCCATGTCGCACGCGACACCTGCCGCTGGTCGGCGCCGCCTCGCGGGAGACGCTCGAGACCCTCCAGGCTCCGCAACGCCTCATCCGGCGCTATGGCACGGAGGCTCCCACGGTCCTGTCATCGGCGACCGATGCCACCGGCCTGTGTGGGGCCGACCTGCTGGCCCCGGTCGCTGACGGCGTCCCCACCACGATGGCGGAACTGATCTTCGGCGTGACACACGAGGGAGCCCTCGACGTGGACGACCTGCTCGATCGGCGCTCCCGGGTCGGGCTGGTCCCGGCGGACCGGGCCATCGCCGAGCCAGCGGCGCACACCGCCCTGGAGCTCGCCGGTGAGGGCGAGTGGTGTGTCTCTTGATTGGTTGACCGGTAGGGGCGGCGTCCTGCGCCCGACCGGCAAGACGGAGGAGCGATGCTGTAGCTGGTCCTCCTGCGAGTGACGACAACGCAGCCAGGCGGGATGCAGGGCGTCGCAGCTGGTTAAGCAATCAAGAGACGCACCACTAGGTCAGCCGAGGGCGACCGTGAGCAGGATCGCCGAGTCCGCGTGTGCGCGCACGGAGTGTCGCTGCGGCGGGACGGCGACGAGCTGCCCGGGGTAGAGCGTGGTGTCGCCTCCCTCACCCGCGACGAGGCTGACCCTCCCACGGATCACGAAGAGCGTGGCCGCCGCGGGCGAGTCGTGCTCGGCCATCTCGCTGCCCTCGGCCAAGGCAATCACCACCGCGCGCATGACCTCACCGGTCACGATCGTCCGCGACGTGCGCCCCGACGTGTGATGCCGCAGGTCGGCGACCAGCGAGTCCGCAAGCTCCGCCAGCACGACCATGTCCGGAGTGTGGCTCACCCTCCCGAGGCTAGCGTTGTCTGGTCACGAGTCAGTGGAGGATCGCACGCACGACGTGAAGGGGATCCTCCACCGCCTGTGCCGGCGCGCGGCGACCGACTTTCGGGTGCCGCTCATGCCGCAACCCGCACGGCGCTCACTCCGTTCGCTCCTCAACCACCGGAGCGCCGAGGTCGGGCACCAGCTCGGCTCGCGGCATCTCCGCGAGAGCGGCTCCGGGGAGCAGCAGCTTCGAGCGTCGTACGCCGCTGCCGATGATCGCCACCTCGATCCGCGCCACTGACGCGTCGACGAGCACCCGCCACGTTGCGGGAAGACCGAGCGGGGTGATCCCGCCGTACTCCATCCCCGTCTCCTCGACCGCGCGATCCATCGGCAGGAACGACGCCTTGCGGACGTCGAGCATGCGCTTGACGAGGTTGTTCACGTCTGCCCGGGTGTCGGCCCGGATAACACAGGCCGCGGTGCGCTCCTCACCGGCTCGCCGACCCGCGACCACGACACAGTTCGCGCTGGCCGTGAGCGGCAGCGAGTAGGCCTGGGTCATCGCGGCCGTGTCCGCGAGTGCGGGGTCGATCTCGACGACCGCGACCTCGTCGGCGTGTCCCCACTCGGACAGGGCGTGTACGACGGGCGCCGCGAGGAGCTCTGGATGCTCGAGAGCCGGGAGGGAGCGGAAGGTCCCGAGGTGAGGGAGGGCTGCTGTCATGAGCGCTCCCTGCGCTGTCCACACCGAGGCCGGCTGCTCAGCGGACCGCGCCCCAACCGTGCCAGCGGTCGACCTCGACCCATGCGCTCACTCGACCGCGGTCACGGGTGGAGTAGGGCTCTCCCGTGTAGTGCTCGGCGATCCGGTCGATGTCGCGCAGGTCCTCGTCCTCGTGCATCTCGGTGACCCTGCCCTGAAGGCTCACGTGGGTGTACCACCCGGCCTCGTCGAGCACCGTGAGCGAGACCCGGGGGTCCTCACGCAGGTAGTCGAGCCGCTTACGCGACTGGTCCATGTTCACCAGGACGCGGTCGCCGTCGAGCAGGTACCAGGTGGCGACCGAAACCGGCTGCCCGTCCGCGCGGATGGCGGTGATTACGGCGGGGTTGGGCTTGCGGAGAAGCTCGAGGACGTCTTCCGGCAGCGGGGGCTTCGGCATCGGTACTCCTTAAGTCGATTGGGTGTCGTGATCTGCTCTGGCCTGGTGCCGTTACAGCGCGGCCGGCAACCGGCTCAACCACCTCCACCGTCCAACGGGCGCGAGCGGGCGAGCATCAAGGTCAGCGTGGTCGGGGGATCGGGCTCGATGCGCAGGTAGCCCCCGAAGGCCTCGGCGATCTTCCCGGCCTCGGCGAAGCTGATGTCGTCTCGCCGGCCGCCGACCTCGAGCGGCTCGCGACTCAGCACGTCGCCCTCGACGCCACCTTCCCCCTGATCGCTGACCTGCACCCGGACATGGGTGTCGAGCGCGGCGACGGTTAACGAGATGTGACCGGCACCCTGCCGCAGCGCTCGGACGACCAGCGCGTCCAGCACCTGGGAGATGGGACCAGGGGGCAGGCGCACCCCGATCTGTCCCGGGGTGAGTGCCACCAGTTTACGCCCGGCAGCCTCCACGCGCGGACGCCAGCGCCGCGTCGTGTCGGCGATGAGCGCGCACAGGTCGATCTCCTCAAGACCCTCCAGCCGCTGGCTGCGGACGAGCTCCAGCAGGGTGTCCACGCTCGCCGTGAGCCGGTCGAGCTCACCGAGACCCAGGGCAAGCTGGGCCGCCACGTCGGGATGCGTCTGCTCCCAGAGGGTCAGGTCCTCCAGCTCCAGCCGGAGCGCGGTGAGCGGCGTCTTCAGCCGGTGCGAGGCGTTGACGGCGAACTCGCGCTCCCGGCTCAGCAGCCCGGACATCTCCCGTTGCGCCTCCCGCATCCCGGCGCCGATCTGAGCCGCCTCGGGGATGGAATGGTGTGGCACCTCGGCGTCGAAGCGGCCACGGTCGAATTCATCTGCCGCCTCTGCCAGCTCACGGAACGGCAGCGTCATCCGCCCGGCGATCACGTAGGCCGCCACGGTCGCCACGGCGGTCAGGAGGACACCGACGACCACGAGACGCAGCAGGGCCGCGTCGACCGCCGAAGAGCGGTCCAGCTGGGTGCGTGCCTCGGCCTCGACGACCGACGAGACCGTATATGCCGCGAAGAGGGCGAAGGCCAAGATCACGAGCACCGCCACACCGACGACAGCCACGATCAGGCGTTCACGCATCCGGCGGACCGTCCTCCAACCGGAAGCCGACCCCGCGCACGGTGACCACCTGCGTCGGAGACCCGAACTCCTCGAGCTTCTGCCGCAGCCGGCCGACGGTGACGTCGAGGGTCTTGGTGGAGCCGTACCAGTTGCTGTCCCACACCTCGTTCATCAGGCGTTCACGGGTCACCACCGAGCCGCGCTCCTCGCACAGCAGCGCGAGCAGGTCGAACTCCTTCGTGGTCAACGCGATCTCGCCGTCCTCGACCCAGACGCGGCGCGAAGAAGCGTCCAGACGCAGCCCACCAGCGTCAGACGAGGCACTACCGACCTGCACCCGCACGGTGGTACGACGCAGCAGAGCTCGTGTGCGCGCCAACAGCTCGGCGAGCGCGAACGGCTTGCCCATGTAGTCGTCGGCGCCCACGTCCAGGCCGACCACGCGGTCGAGCTCCCCACCGCGGGCAGTCAGGATCATGATCCCGGAGTCGTACCCGTCGGCGCGCATCCGCCGGCATACCTCAAGGCCGTCAAGGTCGGGCAGACCGAGGTCGAGCACCACGAGGTCGATGTCTCCGCGTCGGACGCGCTCGACCGCCGGTAAACCCTCCGCACAGCGCTCGACGTCGTAGCCCTCACGCTCGAGGGTGCGCACCAGCGGCACCGCGATTCCCTCGTCGTCCTCCACGACCAGCACCTGGTGTGACACCTCATAGAGCATAGAGCCGCGGGGGCACTGTGTTCGCAGGTCGCGCAAACGCGTCGGGGGCCAACAACGCGAGGATCGTCAGCTCCGCGACCACACCCAGAACACCCAACACACCCGGGGAGCTGTGCGACCCCGTCGCGCCGGGAAGGCCGATGGCGAAGTGGAGGAAGTAGCCCCGGAGCGAGAGCAGGCACAGCGCCAGCGCCAGCAGCCGACCCTCCCACGCGCCCCCGGTCCAGAGCCGCACCGCCGCGAACGCTGCCACGAGGATCGCGCAGCCGAGAAGCAGCGCGACGTAGCCCGCCGGAGCAGCCACTCTCAGCTGCAGGGCGAAGACGACCGTCAGCGTTGGCGTTGAGCTGCACCGTCCCCGGACACCGCGGCACCCGGGGAGACGAGAAACACCGACGGCGGCGTCCAGTCCGAGGCAGCCGTGACCGAGGACGGGTTGACGGTGCGTGACCCGGCGTGCCGTCGAGGTTGTCGCGATCGTGCTGCCCTGTGAGTGTGCCGGCAGGGCCATCTCCCGCCCCTGGGTGGCCCTGCCGGAAGTTGGTTACGGCGTGGGGAAGTTCTGGTCGGTGACCGTCACCGTCGACTCCTGGGTCGAGTTCCAGGTGTAGGCGGTAGCCATCGTTGTTTCGCTCTCCCAGTTGGTCGTGCTGTGTCTAGAACAGTGGATGAAGCGGTGGATGGGTTGTTGAACCCTTGGCAAAAAGGTAGGGCGGGTGGGGCTACGCCACCCCCACGCTGGCCACTCGCCGGCTCCACACTTCGGTAACACCACTCCCGACGGGCAGCGCTGGACGCTGATGCCCGCCAGGCAGCGGGCCCGGCATGCGTGACAGACGAGGTCGGCGCCTCTATGTTCTATTCCAGGCGATCCGCCGGTCCGCGGTGGACGCGAGACGAGGTGCCAGATGAGCGACTCAACCCAGAACCCGCCCCCACCCGACGAGCCCCAGTACTCCTCGCCACCGCCGCCGCCTCCCCCTTCCGCCTCTGAGAGCACACCCCCGCCCACTGCACCGCCGACGGCACAGCAGCCGGGGGCGCAGCCGATGGGAGCCGCCAGCGGCGGCGTCGGTCAGCCTGCTGACCTGTTGACTCGCTTCCTCGCCCGGCTCATCGACGGCGTGCTGCTGTTCATCGTGCTCTTCGTGATCAACGGGGTCATCCTGACCGCCGTTCTCGCCGGCGCCAGCACCGGGTCCTTCGGGTTCGGGACGGGATCGAGCTTCGCCTTCTCCGCCGTGAGCGCCATCCTGACCGCGGCGATCTACCTCGGCTACTTCGCCGTCATGGAGTCCCGCACCGGGCAGACGCTCGGCAAGATGCTGCTCAAGCTGGAGACGCGCGGGCCCGGCGGAGGGAAGCCGACCTTGGAGCAGGCAGTCAAGCGCAACGCCTGGACCGCCCTCGGGCTGCTCGGGCTCGTCCCCATCCTTGGCTGGCTTCTTTCCCTGCTGGCTCAGCTCGCCGCGGTGATCACCATCGCGGTCACCATCAACAACAACTCTGCAACCCGTCAGGGCTGGCACGACAACTTCGCCGGCGGCACCACGGTCTACAAGGTCGGCTGACCCAAGGCCGACCCGTCGGCCTGTTCGTCATCGCTCCGTAAGGTTTCGGCTCCCCCCGGTTTTTCGGCCGGGGTTTAGCCTTGCAGGTAACCCCGCGCGGGGTTGTGCCGAGACGTTGGAGGCTTGCCCTGATGCACATGCCCTGGGTGCTCGTGATCCTGGTGGTGTTCCTGCTCCTGGTGGCCGGTGGACTCTACGTCGGCGTGAGAGCCGCTGGCGGGCGGGCCACGGGCGAGGACAGTCGCCGGAAGAACGTCGACGGCCCACCGGCCTGACGCCCCAGCCGGTCTCTCAACCGATCAGCCGCGCACTGCCACCTTGACGGGCGAGTCGTGGCACACTTTCCTGCGACCGCCGCGACCTCAGGGAAGTTGGGTGGTGTGAGCACGGTACGCAAGGCAGGGGTCCTCCTGCTCGGCTGGGTCCTGGTGATCGTCGGGATCCTCGCGCTCGCCCTCCCCGGGCCCGGGCTGCTGCTGCTCTTCGCCGGGTTGGCGGTCCTGTCGAGCGAGTACGCCTGGGCCAGGAAACGCGTGGACCCGGTCAAGCAGCGCGCGCTGCAGGCGGCCAGGGACGGCGTGCAGACGCGGACCCGGATCGTGTTCTCGTTCCTCTCGGCGCTGAGCGTCGTCGGCGCGGGCGTCGTGTGGGGCCTCAACCCCCGGATCTTCCCCGAGCTGGGTCCGTTCGGCCCGGGACTTCCGGCCGGAGGGTGGGTCACCGGCGTGACCCTCATCGTCTCGGGGGTCATCGCGGTCGGCCTGGTCGTCGAGAGCGTCCGTAGGTTCCGTCCGGGCGCTCTCGAGAAGTCCCATCGCGGCCGCCCCCTGTGGGTGAGCGCGACGCCAGCGGCTGAGGAGAGCGAACCCGGTGGCTGAGGAGGCGAGGAACGAGCCGTCTCGAAACCACCCTACGGTGGGACCTTCGGTGACCGGGGTTTCGAGACGCCTCGCCCAGGGGCTCGGCTCCTCAACCACCGGTACGGCGGGCCGCGTAGGCTGACGCACGTCCGTGTTCTCGGCGCGAGGAGAGTTGATGCGCCTGCCCGTGCCCGGCCCGCGCGACGTGCTCAGCGTCTTGGAGCGTGGCGCCGGCGCTGTCGAGCAGCTGCTCGACGCCGTACCCCGCATGGTGGTGCTCCTCGGCGACGCCGAAGCGTTGTTGACGCGCGTGGACACGTTGATGGAGGGGATTGACCGCACTCGCACGTCCGCGGACGCGGTGGTACGACGCACCGACGAGGTGGTGAGCAAGGCAGACGGGATCGTCGACACGACCGGAGCGCTCGTGGATCGCCTTACGCCGCTGATCGACGCGATGGAACCGTCGCTGACGAAGCTCCAGCCGACCCTCGAACGCCTCGCCGAGACCACTGACCCTCGTGAGATCGACGCGCTGGTGGCGATGATCGACATGCTGCCCCGGCTGGCGAGCCAGCTGGAGACGAAGGTGATCCCGGTCATGGACAGTCTGAGCACGGTCGCCCCCGACCTGCACGACCTCCTCGACACCTCGCGCGAGCTCAACGAGATGCTCGGCAAGCTACCGGGTCTCGGGCGGATCAAGCGCAAGGTCGACGAGGAGCAGGCGCTCGAGGGTCGCGGCTGAGACCTTGGACCCCGCGACGACCCTGGGTGATCGGCAGGTCTAGCTGCGGGCGGTGATCTGCTGGACGGCCCAGCTGTTGCCGTCGGGGTCGCTGAAGTAGCAGAAGCCGATGTTGTTGAGGTCGTCGCCATCCTGCTGGGGACGCGGTCCCTCGGCGCCGTACACAGAGATCTCGCTGACGTCCACCCCCCGACCGGCGAGCTCCTCGCGCGCGGTCACGACGTCGCCTACCACCAGCTGCAGACCCTGCAGTGATCCCGGCACCATCTCGGGGACCACACCGGTGCCGATCACCACCGAGCAGCCGGAGCCCGGCGGGGTCAGCTGCACGATCCGCATCTGCTCGCCGATCACCGTGTCGTGGTCCACCGCGAAACCGAGCCGGTCGGCGTAGAACTCCTTCGCGCGGTCGATATCGCTCACCGGGACGACGACGACCTCCAGGGTCCAGTTCACCAGCATCTCCTCACAGCGATTGCTTTTCTCATCCCGACGGGTCTATCAGTGTGAGTAGCACCTGTCACCCTCGACGGACCAGACCGGGAAGGATTCGGAGTTATGAGTGAGGACGCAGCACGCGGCGCGAGGCTGGACAAGGACTTCACCGCGGTCCTGGAGCAGAGCCCCGCCAAGGGCGGCTGGACCTACGTGGTCATGCCCGGCTCGGCCGAGTACCTCGGCACCCGAGGTCTGGTCAAGGTGCGCGGCACCGTGGACGGCGAGCCCTTCCAGAGCTCCTTCATGGCGATGGGCGACGGGTCGCACAAGCTGCCGATGAAGGCCGACGTACGCCGCGCCATCGGCAAGTCCGAGGGCGACGAGGTCAACGTTCACCTGGAGGAGAGGCTCACCTGAGATACTGCCCTCCTGGCGGCACATCGGAGGGGTCTCATGACCGACACCAAGCCTCGTCTCGGAGCAGGCCGACGCCGCACGGTTCAGGGCATCATCGCCCTCCTGATCGCGATCGTCATCGGTTTCGTGGTGCTGCGGCTGCTCATCGATGTCCCCGAGCTGGCTGCGGGCACGCTGCCGGAGGAGGAGCGACCGTCCGGTTCGCCCACGGCCAGCCGCTGCCGCACGATCTCATCGAGCGGTTCGTGAAGCTCCACGCGCGGCGCATCCGCCCCGCCTGATCATCAGATGCCCTCCGATCTCGACCTGACCCGCTTCGAGGTGCTCAGCTTCGACTGCTACGGGACGCTGATCGACTGGGAGGCAGGCATCGCCGCCGTGCTCGGGCCGTGGGCGAGGGAGGTCGGCCTCGACCCCGGCCCAGAGGAGCTGTTGCGCGCCTATGCGGGAGCCGAGATGGCCGTCGAGGCGGAGTCCCCGACGTCGCGCTACCCCGACGTGCTCGGCGCGTCCTTTCGCCGCATCGGCGACGCCTTCGCGCGCCCCGTGACCGACGAGTGGGCGCTCCGGCTTGGCGGCTCGGTGGAGGACTGGCCGGCGTTCCCCGACTCCGCCGAGGCCCTGGGGCGGTTGGCGAACCACTACCGGCTGCTCATCGTCTCCAACGTGCATCGCGACGGGTTCGCGGGCAGCAACCGGCGGCTACGGGGCGACTTCGCCGCGGTCATCACCGCGGAGGATGTCGGCGGCTACAAGCCCGCAGACAACCACTTCCGGGCGCTCGACTCGTCGTTGGCGGACCTGGGCGTTGACCGAGAGGCCCTCCTCCACGTGGCGCAGAGCCTCGTCCACGACCATGTGCCCGCCAAGCGCGGGGGCCTCAGGTCGGTGTGGATCAACCGCCGCCACGACCGCCCCGGTGGGGGTGCGACTCCGCCGCCTTCGGAGGAGTGGAGCTACGACCTGGAGTTCCACACGCTGGCCGAGTTCGCCGATGCCGTCGACCAGGCCCACGACCGGTGAGCGCGGAGCCAGGAGTGTCACCAACCTCTTGGCTGAGTACATCTAGTGGTGCAAATCGCTCCGACTCCTGGTTCGACCCTCCTCGTGGCTGCTCGTCTCGGAGCCGTCGGCGACTTCTGCGGCCACGTCGTGTCGAAAGCGGGAGGCGAGGATCTCGCGCAGAACGGGAAGCACGCGCTGGTCCTTCGGACGGTTGGCAGCCTGCTTGCTGCGCACCACGTCGGCGAGGGACGCGATGGGAAGAACGAGTCCGAATGCCGTCGTGTCTCGCGCGTCGGTGATCAGGTCGGCGAAACCGGCAGTGCCGCTTGGGGTGATGGAGATGTCGAGGTCGCCGTACCTGGTTGTGAGGTTGAGCATGTCCGAAGCAGCCAGCGACTCGGCGTCGTGGGTGAAGGGCAGCCCTTCCGGGACAGACTCCGTGCGAACTCGCGCGGCGAGGGCGTCGAGGGCGGCCGAGAGGCGAGACAGGTTCGCCACGCTGGCCTCGGGAGTAATGTCGATGTCCTCGGTCGGGAATGGAGACCCGTGGGCGACGGCTGCCATGCCGCCGATCAGCACGAAGCGCACGCGATGCTCGAGAAGCGTGGCCAGCAGCGGGGCGGGAGCGAACTCCGACGGCACGTCAGGCATCCCCGGCCCCCGCCCTGAGCTGGCGCAGTTGCACGGCCACCCGCACGGCTCGGTCGAGCCGAGCGGCTGGACTCAGCAGTAGCAGCCGGCGAGCCTGCGCCATGTCGGAGACGTCGCGCTCCACCAACGCCAGCTCCACATCGAGGTCGCACAGCCGCACCAGGCGCACGACTGCATCGAATCCCGGTGTCGTCCGGCCGGTCTCGAGCCGCGCGATCGCACTCTGCGTGGTGCCGGCCAGCGCGGCCAGGGCACGTTGGCTCAGGCCCGCGCGGCGGCGCGCCTCCCGCACCAGGTCGTTGCCCACTCCAGCCATGGCTCCATAGTATCGCCATGCATAGCATTTCTGCTATGTCCAGGCCCAAGGCGCCCTCCCAGCCAGCGACCTAGCCGACCGCCATGTCGACGAAGCGGGAGTAGTGCCCTTGGAAGGCCACCACGATGTCGCGGGTCGGGCCGTTGCGGTGCTTGGCGACGATCAGGTCGGCCTCGCCGGGGCGGGTGGACTCCTTCTCGTAGGCGTCCTCACGGTGCAACAGGATCACCATGTCGCTATCTTGCTCGAGCGAGCCAGACTCGCGCAAGTCACTCAACATAGGACGCTTATCCGACCGTTGCTCGGGACCGCGGTTGAGCTGCGACAGCGCGACCACCGGGACGTCGAGCTCCTTGGCGAGCAGCTTCATCTGGCGCGAGAACTCCGAGACCTCGATCTGGCGCGACTCCACCTTCTTGCCCGAGGTCATCAGCTGCAGGTAGTCGACCACGATCAGCCGCAAGTCATGGCGCTGCTTGAGCCGTCGAGCCTTCGCGCGGATCTCCATCATCGTCATGTTCGGCGAGTCGTCGATGAAGAACGGGGCCGACGACACCTCTCCCATCTTGCGAGCGAGCTTGGCCCAGTCCTCGTCGCTCATGTGCCCGTTGCGCATGTGGTGCAGCGGAATCCTCGCCTCCGCGGACAGCAGCCGCATGGTGATCTCGTTGCGCGTCATCTCCAGCGAGAAGAGCACGCTGGCCATGTTGTGCCGGATCGACGCGGCCCGGCAGATATCCAGACCCAGCATTGATTTCCCCATGGCGGGCCTCGCCGCGACGATCACCATCTGGCCACCGTGCAGGCCGTTGGTGAGCTCGTCGAGGTCCGCGAAGCCGGTGGGTACGCCGACCATCTCGCCGTCACGGTTGGAGATCGCCTCGATCTCGTCGAGTGCGGACTCCATGATCTCGCTCAACGGTGCGTAGTCCTCGGCGGTGCGCTTGTCGGTGACGGCATACACCTCGGCCTGCGCACGGTCGACCACGTCGTCGACCTGACCCTGCCCCGCGAAGCCCATCTGGGCGATCCTGGTGCCTGCGTCCACCAGCCGTCGGAGGATCGCGGTCTCGCGGACGATGCCCGCGTAGTAGCTGGCATTGGCGGCGATCGGCACACTCGCGGAGAGGGTGTGCAGGTACGTCGCCTCGCCGACGCGCGAGAGCTGACCCTGTCGCTGCAGCTCGGCCGCGACGGTGACCGGGTCCGCCGGGTCACCTCGGCCGTAGAGGTCGACGATGACGTCGAAGATGGTTTCGTGCGAGGGACGGTAGAAGTCGCTGCCCCGCACCGACTCGATGACATCGGCGATCGCGTCCTTCGAGAGCAGCATCGAGCCGAGCACGCTCTGCTCCGCATGCATGTCCTGGGGCGGCGTGCGACCACCGCCTCCGCCGCTCCCTCCACCGCCGAGATGCGCCGGGTCGTCGAAGCGCGGAGCCCAGCCGGCGCTGGGATCCAGCACCGGCCCGGGGTTGCTCGGGAACTCCGCGATACTCACGCGCGACATCCTTGTCTTGTCGGGTGCTGGTGAGCGTACGGACCGCCACCCCCCAAGCTCCGCCTCCGACCTGGGAGGGTGATCGGAGGCGGTCCGAGAGCAACCTCGGAACGCTCTGTGTTTCTAGGGAGGAGGCTGGGGAGAAGGACGGGGGTGGCGGTCACGCACGTGCAGGTGCCGACGCTACGGCGCCCGGGCCGGGTGCGACAGAGGCCCGTCCACAGCCCCTGGGGACAACGATCGTCGGCCGTGTGGAACACGCCGCGCCCGACTGTGCACAGCCTGTTCACACAGCTGTGGACGGATTGCAGCGGGGCACACCGTCACCGCCGCTGACCTGCGAAAACACCGTCCACGCCATGTGGACCCGAGAAAGTTCGAAACTTTCTGTTTACCTTCCCGCAACCAATCCGTGACCCGAGGGGGACCACGAATTCTTCCGCAGGATCGCCGGTGTCCCCAGGCGCCGCCCGGGGGTGAGGAACAATCTCCTGCGTGCAGCCAGATCCCGTGCCGTCCACCGACCGGCAGCCGGTGGTCTACCTGCACATCGGCGCGATGAAGACCGGCACCACCTTCCTGCAGGGCCTGCTGCTGGCCAACCGGGACAACCTGGCGACGGCTGGATACCTCTTCCCGGGGAGACGCCCCCACGACCAGGTCCGAGCCGTCCGCGACATCATGGAGATGGATCTGCACGACCCCGCGATGCGAGCCGGCTCCGAGGGCAGGTGGGCGAAGCTGGCCGAGGAGATGCTCGGGTACGACGGCCGGGCATCGATCTTCTCCATGGAGTTCCTCAGCTTCGCCACCACCCGCAAGGCGGCTCGTGTCATCAAGTCCCTGCCCGGAGCCGACGTCCATGTGATCCTCACTGTTCGCGACGCGCTCGGCGCGATCCCCGCGCAGTGGCAGACCCACTGCCGCAACGGCGGCACCGCGTCCTGGCCCCAGTTCGCGCGCAGCGCCCGGCGCGGTGCCCGCTTCCACAGGCTCGCGCGCGGCCAGGGGGCACGGACCTTCCAGCGGACCCAGGGAATTCCGAGGATGCTGGCCGCCTGGGCGCCCGCCCTGTCCCCCGGGCGACTGCACGTGGTCACCGTGCCACCGCCGGGGTCGGATCCGCTGTTGTTGTGGGAGCGGTTCGCCAGCGTGGTCGGAGTCGACCCTGCGGTGTGCACGGAGAGCGCCGGACGGACCAACCCCTCCCTCGGCCAGCCGTCAGCCGACCTGATGCGGCGCATCAACACACAGCTCGGGAGACAGCTGCCGAGCGACTACCAGCCCACCCTTAAGGCGAAGCTGGCCACCGAGATCCTGACCACACGCTCCGGTCTCGAAGCAGCCGCCAGGCTCGACCGGCGCACCTGGGACTTCGCCCTCGCCTGGAACCGCCGGGTGCGCGACGCGATCGCGTCCAGTGGCGCCACCCTGGTCGGCAACGTCGACGACCTCCCGGTCCGACCAGAGCAGAGTGCCATCGAGTACGTCGACGAGCTGAGCGACCCCGCGGACGAGGACATCCTGCTGTCGGCGGCTACCGCGCGAGAAGGACTGCTCCAGCTGCTCCAGCGGCGGACCAAGCAGGTAACGCGTGTGCGCGCCCTCGCCGGCAAAGCCGCCGGCGAGAAGGCGCGGAAGCGGGCACGCCGCAATGCCCGACGACGACGCGCCGGGCCGCCCGCACCCGAACGTTGGAGGCGCGAGCAGGACCCGGTCGACGCCGCGGTCAGCGAGCTGACGTCCCTCGTGCGTGAGGCGATCAAGCTTCGGCGGCGGGCGAGGAAGCGCGAACAGGGGTCAACACGCGCCCCGATGACTGGAGATGTGGCCTTCGGGAACGACCGGTGACCGGCCCGTCGGCTGGTAGGTTCCGCGATATGCCACGCGTGCGGAGGCTGTTGCGTGCAGCACTGGGCCGATCGCGACCGGTGATCTTCCTGCACATCGGCGCGATGAAGACCGGCACGACGTTTCTGCAGCACCTCATGCACACCAACCGGGAGAGCCTCCTCGCCGCCGGCTACCTGATTCCCGGAGACCGGACCGAGCAGGGCCGCGCCACGCGCGACATCTTGGGCACCGCGGACAAGACCCCGGAGCGGCAGGCCCAGTGCGAAGGGGTCTGGGACGAGCTGTCCGCCCGGATGATGGCCCACAAAGGTGACGCGTCGATCTTCTCGATGGAGTTCCTCAGCTTCGCCGACGGTGACCAGGCCGCTCGCGTGGTGAGCTCGCTGGAGGGCGCCGAGGTGCATGTGATCTTGACGGTGCGCGACGCGACCAGCGCCCTCCCGTCGCAGTGGCAGACGAGCAGCCGCAACGGCGGCACCGCGGCCTGGCCGCGTTTCGTGGGGAGCGTCCGGAGGGGCGTGCGCGGCAAAGGACCCCCTCGCGGCCAGGGCGCGCGGACCTTCCTGCGCGCGCAGGGGATCCCGCGAATGTTGGACGCGTGGGGCAGCGCGGTGCCGCCTAGGCGCTTTCATGTGATCACCGTGCCCCGGTCGCGGTCGGACCCCATGCTGCTCTGGAAGCGCTTCGCCAGTGTGGTGGGCGTCGATCCGGCGGTCTGCTCGATCGGCACTCAACGCAGCAACCCCTCACTCGGCCAGCCGTCGGCGGAGCTGATCCGGCGGATCAACGTCCGGATGGGCAAGCTGCCGGGCTCGGAGTACAGCCCGACGCTGAAGGCCGAGCTGGCCAGCCGCATCCTGACCGTGCGCGCGCCGCTGGAGTACTCCCCGCAGCTGGACCGGCGCACCCGCCGTTTCGCGTTGCGCTGGAACCACCGGGTGCGTCGCGCGATCAGGGCCAGCGGAGCTCACCTGGTCGGGGAGCTGGCCGACCTCCCACACCGGCTCCCGGAGGAGATCGTTCGGAGTCTGCCGACACGACTCGTGACCCCCCCGGACGAGGAACTCCTCGCGCCTGCGGCCACCGCGCGGGACGGGCTGGTCGCCCTGATCCGGCGCCGTGAGCTCCACCTCGAGGTGGCCGGCGTGCCGGAGACGCCGGCCGCACTGGACGACAAGGGTCTGCCCACTACGACGGGGCGGTGGGATGCGGCCGCAGACCCGGTGGACGCCGCGATCGACGAGCTGATCTCCCTCCTGCGCGTCGCGATCGAGCTGTACAAGAAGGTCGATGCCGCACCTCGACTGCCCCCCGAGGCAGCCGAGCGCATGGCGTGGGAGAAGGCCGCGGCTAGCCTCACCCGGTGAGCACCGACTCCGCACCGGAAGAGCGGACTTCCCGAGAACCGCGTCAGCACGATCGCGAGATCGTCCGGCTCGCGGTCCCCGCCTTCCTAGCGCTCGTCGCCGAGCCGATGTTCCTGCTCGCCGACGCGGCCATCATCGGCCACCTCGGCACGCCCGAGCTGGCCGGTCTCGGTATCGCCGGCGCGATCCTCTCGACGGTCGTAGGCCTCTGCGTGTTCCTCGCCTACGGCACCACTGCCTCGGTCGCCCGCCAGCTCGGAGCCGGGGAGACCCGGGCGGCGCTGACCCAGGGGATCGACGGGGTATGGCTCGCGGTCCTGATCGGAGCAGTGACCACCGCGGGTGGTGTGCTGCTCTCCGGCTGGCTCGTCGGCTTGTTCCAGGGTGGCCCCGAAGTCGCCGTCCAGGCCACGACGTACCTGCGGTGGGCATTCCTCGGTGTCATCCCGCTGCTCGTCATGCTCGCGACCACTGGTGTCCTCCGCGGCCTCCAGGACACGCGTACGCCGCTCTACGTGGCCGTCGCCGGCAACCTCGCCAACATCGGGTTGAACCTGATGCTCGTCTACGGCCTGGACCTCGGCATCGCCGGCTCCGCGATCGGCACCGTCATCGCACAGACGGCGTCCGCGCTCGTGCTCGTGGTCGTGGTGGTGCGTGCAGCTCGGCGCGAGGGTGCGGCGCTGCGGCCTGACCTCCCGGGTGTACGACGAGCGGCGCACGCCGGCGCCACCCTGGTGATCCGGACCATCACGCTCCGCGCATCGCTGCTGGTGATGACCTATAGCGCAGCCGCGCTCGGCGCCACCTCGGTGGCCACGAACCAGCTCGCGCTCACCGTGTGGACCTTCCTCGCCTTCGCGCTCGATGCGGTCGCGATCGCGGCCCAGGCGATCACCGGCCGATACCTGGGTGCCGGCGACATCGAGGGCACCCGCGCGGTCACCCAACGGATGATCTGGTGGGGACTCGTCGGCGGCGTCGCCACCGGTGTCTTCCTCGCCGCCGCCGCTCCGTTTCTGGGGACACTCTTCACCGAGGACCTCGCCGTGCAGGACCTGTTGTGGCCGGTGCTGCTGGTGGCCGCGGTGTTCCAGCCCGTCGCGGGCGTGGTCTTCGTGCTCGACGGGGTGCTGATCGGGGCCGGTGACGGGCGCTACCTCGCCTGGGGCGGAGTCCTCGTGCTGGCGGTCTTCGCGCCGCTGGCAGTGCTCGTCGCCCGGGTCGAGCCGGGATCGGGATCGTCCCTGCTGTGGCTGTGGGTCGCCTTCGGTGTCGGCTTCATGGGTGCCCGCGCCGTAGTCCTGCTGCATCGCGCCCGCGGACACCGGTGGATGGTGACCGGCGCATGACCCCCTTGCAGAAGGTCGCGATGGGCCTGGTGATCGTGATCGTGGACGCGCGGTTCGAGGACTTCGACGCCGTCCCCGACGTGCTCGGCTGGGTCCTGGCTCTCGTCGGCCTGCGTGACCTGCGCGAGCGCCTCGACGGCGTGGGGTGGCTGTTGTTCGCCGCCGCGATGTCGACCGCGGTGGCCGGCGCGGAGCTCTGGCCCGGGGCGATGGACTCACTCGACAAGAGCACCGGCTGGTTCCTGAGCCTCCCGCAGCTGTTGTTCAGCGTGCTGATGTGTCAGGCGATGACTGTCCTGGCCGAGGTCGACGACCCGGCGACCGCGCGGCGGTTCGGGTGGTTGCGCTGGGTGTTCGGCGCCCTGATGCTGGCTCCGGCAGTGGGATACGGGGGCGGGGTGGAGGCCGTGGTCAAGGGTGGCGAGCTGGTGACGATCGCCGCGAACGTGTATCTGGTCTACCTGCTGTTCAAGGTCTCCCGGCAGCCCTACGCGACGGCGCCCGCCGAGGCGGATCCGGATTAGTGCCCCGACCGGTGACGTTGTCCGTCCCGAGCGTCGCCTGGCGGAGTGCCCGGCAAGACGGAGGAGCGATGCTGTAGTTGGGGCTCCTGTGAGTGACGACAACGCAGCCGGGTGCCCGCCAGTCGGCGCGCAGCAGGGCATACGTTGCCGGTCGGGGTACGGGGTTAGGCGGAGACGACGTTCAGGTTGACCAGCGCTTCGACGTCGTCGTTCACCTTGACCCTCACCTGGTGCGAGCCCAGCGACTTGATCGGGTTGCCGACGATGATCTTGCGCTTGTCGAAGCTGGAGTCCGTGCCCGCGCCCGCAGCGATCGCCGTGGCGATGTCGGTGACGGTCACCGCACCGAAGAGCCTGCCGCCCTCGCCGGCTCGGACCGGGAGGTTGAACGTCGAGCTCTCCAGCCTGGCCTTCAGCTCGTTCGCGTGGTCGAGGTCGCGCACCTCACGACTCGTGCGAGCGGCCTTGATCGAATCGACCGTCCTCTCGCCACCACGGGTCCAGCGGATCGCGAACCCTCGCGGGATCAGGAAGTTGCGGCCGTAACCGTCCTTGACCTCGACCACGTCGCCCGCCGAGCCGAGTCCCCCGACCTCCTGGGTCAAGATGAGCTTCATGTGGGGTCCTCTCAGCGGCCGGTGGAGGTGTAGGGCAGGAGGGCGACCTCGCGCGCGTTCTTCACCGCGATCGCGACGTCACGCTGGTGCTGCACGCAGTTGCCGGTGACTCGCCGGGCACGGATCTTGCCCCGCTCGGAGACGAACTTCCGCAGCAGGGTCGCGTCCTTGTAGTCGACGTAGGACACCTTGTCCTTGCAGAACTGGCAGACCTTCTTCTTCGGCTTGCGAACTACGGGCTTGGCCATGCCTGGTGCTCCTCCCGAGGCACGGGCCCCAGAGTATGGATCGGAGTATGGATCAGAGTGGTGGTCAGTGTGCTGGTCGTGGTGTTCAGAACGGCGGGTCCTCCGACGAGCCGCTGGCCGCGGGGGTGCTGGTGGCCCAGGGGTCGTTGGCCGGCGCCTGCCCGCCGCTGCCCTGGGGGCCGCCCTGGGAACTGCCCTGGGAACTGCCCTGAGAGCTGCCCTGCTGGCCGCCCCAGCTCCCGCCGCCGCCGGAGCTCGACCCACCCGAGCTTTGCGAGGCCCAGGGGTCGTCCCCGCCGGACCCACCGGCCGGTGAGCCGCCGTAGCCACCTTGGCCCCCGGAGCGCGTGGTCTTGGTGACCTTCGCGGTGGCGTACTTCAGGCTCGGCCCGACCTCGTCGACGTCGATCTCGAAGACCGTACGTCGCTCGCCCTCGCGCGTCTCGAAAGTGCGTGCCTTGAGGCGGCCCGAGATGACCACCCGCATGCCGCGCTGCAACGACTCCGCGACGTTCTCCGCGGCCTGGCGCCACACCGAGCAGCCGAGGAACAGCGCCTCGCCGTCCTTCCACTCGTTGGCCTGCTTGTCGAAGGTCCTCGGCGTCGAGGCGACGCGGAAGTTGGCCACGGCCGCACCCGACGGGGTGAAGCGCAGCTCGGGGTCGTCGACCAGGTTGCCGACAACGGTGATGTTGGTCTCGCCTGCCATTTCAGGTCTCCAAGTCTCTGGCGGTGATCAACGGATGTTCGGGCGGATGACCTTAGTGCGCAGCACCGACTCGTTCAGGGTGAGCTGACGGTCCAGCTCGGCCACGGTGGCCGGCTCGGCCTCCAGCTCGATGACGGCGTAGATGCCCTCGGTGTTCTTGTCCATCTCATAGGCCAGCCGGCGACGCCCCCAGATGTCGACGGAACCGACACTGCCGCCGTCCTTGCGGACGACGTTGAGATAGGTGTCGAGCGAAGGCGCGACGGTGCGCTCTTCGAGATCGGGGTCGAGAATGACCATTACTTCGTAGGCACGCAAAGCGGCCCACCTCCTCTGGACTCGAGCGGTCACGGCGTTTCCGTGACAGGAGGGCTGTGCGTTCGTCGACGGGTCGAGCCGATCGACGCGGTCGAGCCTAACAGCGGACACGCCGACGTCGAAATCCTTGTCCACAGGTCGCGATAACCGTTCAGGTGACCTGGTATCGCGAGCTGCGGGACGAAGCACTGACCACAACGGGTCACCTGAGCGGATATCGCGATCTCCGGGAACACTTAGGGTGGATCCATGCCCGACACCGCAGCGACAGCGCGTGACCGGCCGGCATCCTCCCTGGCCATCGGTGCACACGTCGACCAGGCAGACCCGGTCGGCGCCGCCCTCGAGCGCGGTGGCACCCTGACCCAGTTCTTCCTCGGTGACCCCCAGGGCTACAAAGGCCCGGAGATCGCCTACGACGGAGGTGCCGAGGCCTTGCGCGCGGCAGCCGAGGAGGCCGGCATCGGCATCTTCGTGCACGCGCCGTACCTCATCAACGTCGCCACGACCAACAACCGGATCCGGATACCGAGCCGCAAGCTGCTGCAACAGCACATCGACGCAGCCGCATCGATCGGAGCCCGGGGGCTGATCGTGCACGGAGGCCACGTCAACAAGGACGACCCCGAGGAGAAGGGCTTCGACAACTGGCGCAAGGCAGTGGAGCAGACCGACCTCAAGATCCCGCTGCTGATCGAGAACACCGCTGGCGGCACGAACGCGATGACACGGCACCTCGAACGCATCGGGCGGGTCTGGGACGCGGTCGCCGGAGCGTCCGGGTCAGACATGGTCGGGTTGTGCCTCGACACCTGTCACGCACACGCCGGCGGCAACGACCTGTCCACCATCGTCGAGGACGTCGTGCGGATCACCGGGAAGGTCGACCTCGTGCATGCCAACGACAGTCGTGACGGGTTCGACTCGGGGGCAGACCGGCACACGAACCTCGGCAAGGGCAACATCGACCCCGACCAGCTGGTCGCCGTGGTGCGCGACGCGGGTGCTCCGGTCATCGTCGAGACACCTGGGGGTGCCGAGGGGCACCGTGCGGACTTCGCGTGGCTGCGCGAACGACTCGACAAAGGCCAGTGACGGTGACCGGATCCGCCGCGGGTCTCTCTGTCCGCGCCATCTCCGTCGCTGAGCACCTCGACTTCATCCGGTCGCGACGCTCGGCGAGCTTCCTTCAGACACCTGCGTGGGGCGAGGTCAAGAACGAGTGGCGGCACGAGTCGATCGGGTGGTACGACGCCTCTGACGGTCTCGTCGGGGTGGGGTTGGTGCTCTACCGCCAGCTCCCTCGGGTCAAGCGCTACCTCGCCTACCTCCCCGAAGGTCCGGTGATCGACTGGGACAGCGAGGACCTGGCCGGCTGGCTCGCGCCGATGACGCGGCATCTGCGCGGCCAGCACGCATTCGGTGTGCGGATGGGACCACCGGTCGTGCTGCGCCGATGGAGCGCCGACGCGGTGAAGCAGGGGGTTGCCGACGACGGCGTCCACCGGCTCGGCGACGTACCTCCCACTGCACGCACCGAGCACGGTGCTCGAGTCGTCTCCCAGCTGCGCGAGCTCGGCTGGGCGGCACAGAACGTGGACGGAGGCTTCGCCGCCGGCCAGCCGCCGTTCAACTTCCAGATCCCTCTCAAGAACGAGTCCGGGGAGGGCCGCAGCGAGGACGAGATCCTCAAGGCGATGAACCAGCAGTGGCGGCGCAACATCAAGAAGGCGACCAAGGAGGGCGTCGAGGTGACGACGGGGTCGCCCGAAGACCTCGAGGCCTTCCACGCGCTCTACCTGCTGACCGCCGAGCGCGACCACTTCACGCCACGCCCGCTCTCCTACTTCCAGACGATGTTCTCCTCGCTGCTCGCCGAGGAGCCGGACCGCATCCGGCTCTATCTCGCGCGTCACGAGGAGACGCTCGTGGCGGCCACGATCTGGATCCGAGTCGGCGGGCACACGTGGTACTCCTACGGCGCCTCCTCGACGGAGAAGCGGGAGGTGCGCGGCTCCAACGCCGCCCAGTGGGCGATGATCTCGGACGCGCTCGCGGCCGACGCCGACGTCTACGACCTGCGGGGCATCACCGAGACGCTCGACGCCGACGACCCGCATGTGGGGCTGATCCGGTTCAAGGTCGGCACCGGCGGTGAGGCGGTCGAGTACGCCGGCGAGTGGGACCTGCCGCTGAACTCGCTCGTCTACCGGGCGTTTGCGCTCTACATGCGCCGCCGAGCAGGGCGCTAGGAATGTCCCTGACGCTGTACGTCGACGGCGACCGTTGGCGTGCGCACCTGCGTGCGGTCCACGACTCTCATCCGGGAATCGTGCCTGTCGCAAAGGGCAACGGCTACGGCTTCGGGCTGGCGCGGCTCGCGCGCAAGGCGGACTGGCTGGGGGTCGACATGCTCGCCGTCGGCACCTACTCGGAGGTGGCCGAGACGGCCTCCCGCTTCGGGGGATCCCTGCTCGTGCTCACCCCCTGGCGACCCTTCGAGAAGGCGGCGGATCTCGACCCCCGGATCATCCACACCGTCGGGAGGCGCAGCGACCTCGAGCAGCTCGCCGCGCGTGGTGATCGTCCCCGCGTCATCCTCGAGCGGGTCACCTCCATGCTGCGCCACGGGTTCACCGCCACCGCCCTGCGCGAGGCCAGTGCGGTGGCCTCGGACGGAGCGGTGCGACTGGAAGGGGTGGCGATCCACCTGCCGATGAGCGTGGGCTCGCACCTGCCCGAAGTAGAGCGCCTGATGACCGACGTCGTCGCGGCGGGCCTGCCCACCAAGCGCGTGTTCATCTCCCACCTGACCGACACCGAGCTGTCCTCCCTGCGCGCGGGGTACCGCGACTACGAGTTCCGACCCCGCATCGGGACTGCGCTGTGGCTGGGCGACCGGGAGGCGCTTTCCGTGCGTGCGAGCGTGCTGGACTCGCACGTGGTGGAGCGCGGGGACGTCTTCGGCTACCGCGGCAGGACCGCACCCCGACCCGGCACGATCCTCGTCGTGTCTGGTGGGACCGCGCACGGCATCGGCCTCGAGGCGCCGACATCGGCGGCCACGCTGCGACAACGGGCGGCGACCATCGCGAAGGGCGGGCTGGACGCAGCCGGGTTCGTGCGCTCGCCGTACACCATCGACGGGAAACAGCGGCTCTTCGCCGAGCCTCCTCACATGCAGGCCTCGATGCTGTTCCTGCCTTCCGGGGCACGAGTGCCCGACGTGGGTGACGAGGTCGACGTGCGCGTGCGCTTCACCGCGACGACCTTCGACCGCACCCTGGTCAGCTGACGCTCACCCCACGGGGTCAGAGGGTGAGGACCGTCTTCACGTCACCGGGCTGGGCCTCGAAGGCCTCGGCGAAGTCGGCCAACGGCACCCGGCGGGTGACCAGCCGGTGCAGCCACGAGAGGTCGGCTGCCGCGAGCGCGTCCGCCGCTTGCTGATAGTGGCGCAGGTTGGCGTTGACCGAGCCAACGATGGCGTCGTTCTCCAGGACGAGGTCGCGGTTGACCACTCCCGCGTCGATCTCGAGGCTCCGGCCCCCGCTGGAGACGCCGGTCAGGCAGACGATGCCGTACGCCGCCGTACCGCTGATCGCACCCATCACGAGCTCGCCGACACCGGTCGCCTCCACGACCACGTCGGGCCGAACCTGATCGGTGACGGTGCCCATGGACTCGTGGTGGTAGGTCGCCCCGAGGTCGCGCACCAGGCCCGGCTTGGGTCCGTCGGTCGCCAGGTCGATCACGTGCACGTCGAGGTCGCGCTGCACGCCAAGGAGGGCGGCCAGAAGTCCCACCGGTCCGGCGCCGGTGACCACGACGCTCGCCGGCTCGAACCAGGCGCGCTGCCCGATCCGCTCGACCTGCTCCCATGCCTTGGCCACCACACTCGCCGGCTCGAGAAGCATCCCGACGTCCTCGAGCCCTGGGTCCAGCTTCACCGCGTAGTCGGCCTCGATGCTCCACTGTTCACTGGCGAACCCGTCGAGCGCCTTGATGCCTCGCTCGGTGTACTCGCCGTTGCGACACATGTCGAACTCCGCGTGCGCGCACGCCCCACAGGGGACCGGGTCCGGGCGACGTACCACTCCGACGACCAGGTCACCCTCGGCGTAGCCGGAGACGGTCGACTGACGCACCCTCCCCAGCGACTCGTGACCGAGCACCAGCCGCTCCCGGCCGGGCGGCGCCCACCCGTACTCTCCGGCCGCGATCTCGCGGTCGGTGGCGCACACACCGACCGCGAGTGCGTCGACGAGCAGCTCCCCGTCGGAGGCGGTCGGGTCCGGGACCTCGCTGACCTCCAGCGAGTCCGCAGTGCCGGGCAGGGTCGTCAATGCTCGCATGCCGTCAGTCTCCCCGACGCAATCCATGGTGGTGGAGGAGGGCGAGGCCCGACTGCCCGGGTTGGCATGGCCAGTGCCCTCCCGCCGAGCTCCCGGCGACGATCAGGTGCGGGCGGGGTGGAGCGCTTCGGGGTGCATGGGGTCGTCGGTGACGCCGTCGGCGCGCACGGGGTCATGCCACGGCTTGAGGATGTCACGCACCACCACGGCGACAAGGTAGAGCAGGCACAGCACTCGCACGATGATCGCCACCCAGTAGAACCGGTCCGGCTCCCCACTCGCCCCGGGCGCGGTGAACTCGCCGAGGTAGAGCCAGACCGCACCGAAGTAGAAGACCTCCCCCGCCTGCCAGATCGCGATGTCACGCCATCGCGGACGCGCCAGCACGGCGAAGGGCAACAGCCACAGCACGTACTGCGGTGAGTAAACCTTGTTCACCAGGAGGAACCCCGCCACCACCAAGAACGCGAGCTGCGGGATCCGGGGTGTACGACGCGCCAGCATGCCCAGGGCGAACACCCCTGCGCAGACGGCCCCGAAGAAGACCCAGGACACGGTGTTGATCAGCTCGGGCGGCACCTCGTGGCCGGCCTGCTGCCAGACCAACCACAGCGAGCCGAGATCGGCGGCCCGGTCGGAGTGGAAGGACCAGAACACCTTCCAGTCCTCGAAACCCGAGAGCAGGGCCGGGAGGTTGACCACCAGCCACGTCGCCGCAGCAGCGCCGGTCGCCACCAGGAACGACCGGAGCCGACGAGACCGGAGACAGACGACGAGCAATGCTCCGAGGAGGAAGAGCGGGTAGAGCTTGGTGGCGGTCCCGAGGCCGATCATGACGCCGCTCAACACTGGTTTGCCGCGCGCCCACGCCCACATGGCCCCTGCTGAGGTGGCCACGGCGAGCAGGTCCCAGTTGATCAGTCCGGTCAGCACCAGCGCAGGCGAGGCGGCGAAGAGCATCGCGTCCCAGGGCCGGTTCCGATGCGCTCCGGTCATGAACCACGCGGCAAGCAGACCAGCGACGCCCAGGAGTACGGCGGTGAGGATGAAGTAGAGCCCACTCTCCCGTGCGACACCCGGCGCTCCATAGACGGAGTCCGGAGGCAGGGAGGTGCGCTCGTCGAGGTCCGGCCAGCCGACCACCAGATGCGTGCCCAGGGCGGTGCCGTAGGCGACGTACCCGATCATCACCGGGTACTCCATCGTCTGGTAGCGGGCCTGGCCCGCGCCGAAAGGCACCTTCAGCTCAGCGAAGCCGCGGGCCGTGTAGAGGTAGGGCACGTCGGAGTAGCACATCGCGGAGTAGCGCAGCTGCTTCTCGCCGACCCAGTTGTCGTTCACGCACGGCGTTTTCTGCACCATGCCGAGCATGAGCGTGAGGGTGGCGACGGCGAGCACGACTCGGACCGGTGTCCACCACGGATGCGGGCGCGCGCGGTCCCCGGTGGGGCCGCCGATGCCCTCGCTCGCCACGGTCACCAACGGGTCGTCCCGCGTGGGTCGAGCGATCCTGCTCATCGCTACTCCCGCCGGGGAGAGGGGCTCCCGGCGGCTCGGCTGGGCTTGGAGCTCTGGCTCGAGGACGGGCTCGGCGTCGGCAACGTCGGCGACGGTGTGGGGCTCGGCGAAGGCTCACTGGTGGGACTCGGCGACGGCTCAGGCTCCGGTTCCGGCTCAGGTTCCGGTTCCGGCTCCGGTTCCGGCTCAGGTTCCGGCTCCGGCGTGAAGGTCGGGGACGGCTCGGGGGTGAAGGTCGGCGACGGCTCGGGGGTGAAGGTCGGCTGCGGGTCGTGGCCGGCGCTCGGAGCCTCCCCGTCGACGAAGACCGGCGGCGGGAAGCCGAGGATCGGCGTGCCGGCCAGCGCGCGTTGCATGACCGCGGTCCAGGTCCGCGCTGGGAAGGACCCACCGAAGAACTCAGGCAGGAAGCCGTTGAGGGCGTCGTTCCCGTCGCCGCGCACGTACATGACCGCCGTCGACAGCTGCGGGGTGAAGCCGACGAACCATGAGGAGGAGACATCGCCCTTGTCGTTGGTCGCGGTGCCGGTCTTCCCCGCGACCGGACGTCCGAGGACCTGCGCGGCGCTGCCCGACCCGACCTTCACCACCTGCTGCAGGGCGAAGGTCACATCCGCGGCGATGCCGGCCGACAGCGTGCGCTCGGGGGATCTCTCGTGCTGAAACATCTCTTCACCGTCGGCGGACTCGACCCGCTCGATGACATACCACTCGGCGGCCACCCCCTCGTTGGCAAGCGTGGCGTACCCGTTGGCCATGTCGATCGGGCTCACCGTGCCCGAGCCGAGCGCAACACCGGTCTGCGGCTCGAGTCCCGGAGCGTTGCGCGGGATGCCCAGGTCGACCGCGGAGTCGATGATCTTTTCCGGGCCACCGTCCATGCTCACGGTCATGTCGATGAACGCGGTATTGATGGAGTTCGCGGTCGCGGTGGTCATGCTGACTGCACTGCCGTAGTCCTGGTCGCCCTGGTTCTCTACGTCGCTCCCATCAGGGAAGACGTACGGCGAGTTCCCCTCGAAGGTGTCCCTGAGACTGAACCCGTCCCTGATCGCCGCGGCGACGGCGTAGGCCTTGAAGGTGGAGCCCGGCTGACCGCCTTCGACCGCCCAGTTCAGTTGGCTCTTCAGGTAGTCCTGGCCGCCGAACATGCCGCGGAGCGCGCCGGTGCCCGGCTGCACCGAGGCGACCGCGATGTGGAGCTTGTCGAGTCCCCGTGGTCGTTGCTCCTTCACCGCGGCTTCGGCCGCGTCGACTGCCTTCTTGGTGAAGGTAGTGGTCACCCGCAGGCCACCACCCTCGATCTCGGCGTCGCTGTAGCCCTCCTCGCGCAGCTGTTGCTTGACCAGGGTGAGCAGGTGCCCACGCTGGCCGCCGAACATGTCGCCTTGCACGATCGCCGGGAAGTCGGGCAGCCTCCGCGCTGCCCGGTCGAGCACCCTCGAGGGCAGCGCGCCCATCTCATCCATTCCGTTGAGGACGTACTGGTAGCGCGCCATGAGGCGGCGCTTCGCGCGCTTGCCGTTCAGCGGGTCGAGGTTCCCCGGAGAGTTGAGGACGGAGGCGAGTACGGCGCCCTCACGCACGTTGAGGTCCGCGGCGTCCTTGTCGAAGAAGGCCTGGGCGGCAGCCTGGACCCCGTAGGAACCCCTGCCGAAGTAGATGGTGTTGAGATAGCCCTCCAGAATCTCTGCCTTCGACGTCTCGCGCTGAATCTTCAGCGAGAGGATCGCTTCCTTGACCTTGCGGGTCAGCGTCTGGTCCTGGGTCAGGTAGAGCACCTTGACGTACTGCTGGGTGATCGTCGACGCGCCCTGGGTGCTCTCGCTGGTCGCGTTGCTGAAGGCCGCCCGGATGATGCCTTTGGGGTCGATCCCCTGGTTGGTGTAGAACGAGCGGTCCTCCGCGGCGATCACCGCGTCCTCGACGTGGCCGGGGACGTCCCCGAGCGGGATGCTCTGCCGGTCCTGGGTCGCGAACCGGCCGAGCTCGCGCTCGCCGTCGGCGTAGTAGACGAAGGTGGTCTCGGTCTGGAAGCTCTCGTTCGGGTCCGGGATGTCGATGGTCGCGTAGGCGTAGGCGAACGCCGCCGCACCCAGCACGATCAACAGGAAGATGATCCAGAAGACCCACTTGAGGATGCGCCGACCGAGCCGCCTGCGCGGCTTCTTCGCCGCGCCGTCGCCACGCGCTCCGGCGGTGCCGGCACCACTGCGTGCGGACCTGCTCTGTGTGCTCACCAGGGCTCCGGAGACGGGGAAGGGCGGGACTCGGCTCGACGTCAAGGGTACGGGGACCGGCAGAAGGACTGTGGCGACCCGGCGCGCGGACCGGCGCGCCCGCTCGCCGGGAACCACCGGACCTGTTCGTCCCCGCGGATGCAATGATATATCGCTACGATAGGTTTGGTTGATACGCCGGTGATCGGCACCAGGACGACTCGGGGAGGAGGTGGCAGATGGCCAGGCGTGGCGAGACCCTCGAGTTCGCGGTCCTCGGGCTGCTCCACGAGCTGCCCATGCACGGCTACGAACTCCGCAAGCAGCTGAACCTGGTCCTCGGGTGGGGTCGGCTGCTGTCCTACGGCTCGCTCTACCCGGCGTTGAAGAAGATGCTCCGGGCGGGGTGGATCGAGCAGCAGGTCGCCGCGGCGGCACCGGCGGGCGTCTCGCGACGACAGCGGATCGTCTACGAGCTCACCCCGGCGGGAGCTGCGCGCTTCAGCCGGCTGATGTCCGAGGCGGGACCGTCGGCGTGGGAGGACGACAGCTTCGACGTGCGCTTCGCGTTCTTCAGCCGCACCGACATGGAGATCCGCCTGCGCATCCTGGAGGGGCGGCGTACTCGCCTCGAGGAGCGCCTCGAGCGGGTCCAGGCGCAGCTTGCGCGGACCCAGCAGCAGATGGACAGGTACGCCACCGAGCTCCAGCGCCACGGCGTGGAGTCCGTCGAGCTCGAGGTGCGGTGGCTCTCGGACCTGATCAACGCCGAGCGGTCCGCGGCGGGCAAGCCGCAGCTGAGCCCGAGGCCGACCGAGCACACGTGAGACGAGACCCGATGAGCAAGCAGACAAGCGAGCAGACGAGCAGGAAGGAGAGCCCGATGGGTTCGGTACGAGTAGCAATCGTGGGGGTCGGCAACTGCGCGACGTCCCTGGTGCAAGGTGTGGAGTACTACCGCGATGCCGACCCGGAAGGATCGGCGCCGGGTCTGATGCATGTGAAGTTCGGCGACTACCACGTCAGCGACGTCGAGTTCGTGGCTGCCTTCGACGTCGACGCGAAGAAGGTCGGTTTCGACCTCTCCGACGCGACGACCGCCTCGGAGAACAACACGATCAAGATCTGCGACGTGCCGCTGACCGGCGTCACGGTGCAGCGCGGGCCGACGCTCGACGGGTTGGGCAGGTACTACCGCGAGACCATCGAGGAGGCCGACTCGGAGCCGGTCGACGTCGTCGCCGCGTTGCGGGAGGCCGACGTTGACGTACTCATCTCCTACCTGCCGGTGGGCTCGGAGGAGGCCGACAAGTTCTACGCGCAGTGCGCGATCGACGCCGGTGTCGCCTTCGTCAACGCGCTGCCGGTCTTCATCGCCTCCGACCCGGTCTGGGCACGCAAGTTCGAGGAGGCGGGTGTCCCGATCGTCGGGGACGACATCAAGTCCCAGGTCGGCGCCACCATCACGCACCGGGTGCTGGCCAAGCTCTTCGAGGACCGCGGCGTGGTCCTGGACCGCACCTTCCAGCTCAACGTCGGCGGCAACATGGACTTCAAGAACATGCTCGAGCGTGACCGGCTCGAGTCGAAGAAGGTGTCCAAGACCCAAGCCGTCACCTCCAACATCGAGCACGACCTGGGCGCCCGCAACGTGCACATCGGACCGTCGGACTACGTGCAGTGGCTCGACGACCGCAAGTGGGCCTACGTCCGGCTCGAGGGCCGCGCGTTCGGCGACGTCCCGCTGAACATGGAGTACAAGCTCGAGGTGTGGGACTCACCGAACAGTGCCGGGATCATCATCGACGCGGTGCGTGCGGCGAAGATCGCGCTCGACCGCGGCATCGGCGGGCCGCTGGTGTCCGCGTCGTCGTACCTGATGAAGTCCCCGCCGGTGCAGCGCGAGGACAATGAAGGACGCGCGAGCATGGAGGCCTTCATCCGAGGTGACGTCGAGCGCTGA